>ENA-OPCL01001586-OPCL01001586.1-human-gut-metagenome-genome-assembly--contig:-NODE-1586-length-16512-cov-3.153612_pt1 | contig 16512 bp, 17 predicted proteins | sample MGYA00241251_ERZ501482 | MGnify/ENA primary metagenome ERZ501482 (study PRJEB25962, sample SAMEA2042581) | human gut metagenome | biome: human gut; feature: human-associated habitat; material: faeces... | reverse complement strand
AAATTTACACAAAGTTTTGATAATTAAAACTTTTTGAGAAGAAAATTCATAAGACAAATGCAAAAATATCTTTAGTCATGAATTATAGGGCTTTTTTAATGAGACTTAATCTATTGGTTTTCATCTTATTAACATAGTACTGTGTATCTCTTACTAAGAGATCTACCGATTTTAACTCTTTAGAAAAGGGTGAAAATATGCGTATTTCTCTCGTAATGAGGTGATAAAAATAGAATACAATGGACTATCTGTTTCTACACCGCGACAAGCGCACCTTTACTTCCGAAAGGCAGAAAAATCTGCTTTTCAAAACAGCTCATCTTTATTGGGAGCAAAAATTCGCAAATCAGGGAGTAGAAAAAGTAAGAAGAGTCGATTGTGAGATATATAAATATGTATTGTACTATTTGGAAGTGCGCCAGGTATTCCTCGACCCAAAGCTCTCTTTGAAAAAATTGAGCGAGATGATTGAAACGAACCAAACTTATCTATCCAACGTGATAAACCGCTATTTCGGTTGCCACTTGAAAGATTTGGTGAACACATATCGGGTGGAATATGCCAAGGAACTGCTTCGCTCGGGCAAGTGTCCGCTGGAGGAATTGCCTCAACGTTGCGGATTCCTGTCGCGAAGTGCCTTTTATGCCTCATTCAGTAAGTTGGCAGGCGTATCTCCCAAACGTTATCTTTTGCATGAGAAGAGAGAGTACATCTCTCATAACCAATAGATTATGTATAACCAATTTTAGTTTTTAAATTTATAAATTTAAAGTTTTTATTATGAACAAAAAGTTTTTAAGTGCAATCCTGTTCGGAGCCTTAATGGTTTCGTCAACAGGAACATTTGTGTCTTGTAAAGACTACGATGATGACATCGATAACTTGCAGGGACAAATTGACAAGCTGGCAACCAAAGAAGATATGGAAGCCAAATTAGCTCAGATGCAAGCTGCCATTGACGCTGCTAAAGCAACAGCCGAAGAAGCTTTGAAAAAAGCAGAAGCAGGTGGAAACGCTGATGAAATCGCTGACCTGACAAAACGTATCGAAGCATTGGAAAAAGCTACTATCGATGTTGAAGCATTGAAAAAGGAACTGAAAGATGCTGTAAACGAAGACATCGATAAATTCCGTGGCGAGATGGAAGAGTTAATCGGCGAAGTAGAAGGTCTTGTTGGCAAAATTGCAGATTTGGTAACCAGCGTAGAATTAGTTAAATCTTATGCTATTGATCAGGAAAGTGGTTTTGCTCCTATCATGCTGAGTACAGCTATCGAACAAGAAAATGTATTCAGCGAAGGCATTAGCAACAAGATTACCTTTACAAAAGATGCTGAAGTTCAAACTCCGGGACAATTCTTGGTTCGTGTTTCTCCTACCAACGCTGTTCTGACACCGGACATGATTTCTTTGGTAAACAGCCAGGGTGAAAATTTGGACGGAATCTTGGAAGTAGTAAAAGTTGAAAAGTCTGAGGTACTGTTGAGCCGCGCTGCCAACGAAAGCGGTTTGTGGAACGTAACTGTTCAACTAAAGAACTACGGCGACGGAAAAGCTTTCGATGCAGCTACCAGCAATGAGGGTAAAAAAATCTTGTTCGCCGCACAAGTAAACAATACTTTAAGCACTTCAGAAACAAGATATGTAACTTCTTCTTATGATCTGACTTTAGGTTGGAAAGAATTTGAAGGAGCTAATAAATTGAACTATTTTGTTGATACTAAGAATGTAGCTGAAATCAACAACCGTTTTAGTAATACTAGTTTGAGTTTGAAAGAACAAACAGCTACTATTAATTATAACGAATTAGAATGGATAAATGAAGCAGCTGTAAAACCAACAGAAAAAAATACAAAAAAAGGCGATGACCGTTCTCGCAAATTATTATACCCTGCAGTGCAAGGACAAGCTTTAAAAATTGCTCTGTCTTCTTCTAACGATGAAGTAGTTGCTCCTACAAACATCAGAGCTATCTATGTTGTATTGGATAAGCAAAATGCTGTTGAATCAGCTCCGTCAGAATTGAACGCATGGAACAGCTATACTTATACAGGTTTGAATACCGTAGTTGAAGGAACTTCTACAGAAATTACTATTGACAGTGAAAAAGCCATTGATGATATTATCGGTTTCCGCGTTTATGCTGTAAACTTCGATGGTACTTTGGTTGATCCCGATGGTAAAGCATTCTATGTTAAGATAGGAGATAAAGCAACAGCTTGGGATGCAGTCAACACAACCATCATTCCGTCTTCTGATGCTTCTATTCTCGTAGACATGACTCAATCAGCAAAAGAAACTATTAAGTTGAGTGCATTAACCAAACCATTCTCTGCAACATGGACTACTGACAAGCTTGAAGCATTAGGTGAATCACCTATATTTAACGCATACTTCGAAGACGCAGAAGGTCATGTAATTTATGACACCAATAGTATGTTGAACGCTACTCTCGATAAAGTTGATTTCAGCAAGATTGCCAAAATATATACTAGACCGACTGCAACAAAATGGTCTATGTACGAAGATGAGAAGACTTATTCCGGTACTTTGACTATTAAGAATGAAGATGGTTTCGTATTAGCTACATTGAATGTATCAATGACTAAAGAGTTACCAAAAGAACTGCCTGCAGGATTCTCATTCAAAGATAAACAAGTAATTGATGGTGTTTACAATTGCTATCTGATTGCTAATAACTGGAAAGCTGAACAGGCGGTCAATGGTACTATGCCTATCGAAAACTTTATCAACTTCGGTGATGGTGTTCAGTCTCAATATCAAGTAGTATTGGCAGAATCTCAGAGAAATGCTAATAATGCACTCGAATCACAGACTAAAAAAGGTAATGAATCGATTGATGTACAAACCGAATTCATCGACAACAAAACAGAGCATGCTACTGTAGTTTCTTATAACTATGGAGAAATATCTTCTAAGAAAGATGAAAAAGGTAATTATATTCCTGTAGTCATTAAAGCAGCTGAAATCAAAACAGTTTATTGCTGCTTCTACAAGAAGGAAGTGCATACTTGGAATTGGGCTACTAACGACCAAGTAGGTACTATTGATGGAACTAATTACGCAGAGAAAGACGGTAAGGGTAATTACAAACACGAATTGCCTTCTACTACTCTGGTTTACGGTAGCAATTCTGAAATAGCATACAACAACTTTATCTTTGGTCAGAATGCTATTGACGGAACATTCTCTAAACTGTTGAGCAAACCTTACGAAGAAAGTTTGGTTATTAAGAGTGCTAAATTAGTTTCTGATGCAACTCAGAAAGAAGACTACTTCTCAGTAAGCACTGACTTGAAGTTCACAGCAATCAAGACAGACCTTGGTTCTAATCCGAAGGAAAATGTTCCTTCTACATTAACTGTGACTTGTGTTGATTCTTACGGACACGAAGTTGTCATCTCATTGAAGATGACTGTTGCTCCCCGTAAGTAATTGAAACAACAGTCAATTCAAACTCTAGAATAAGTTCTCCCTCATGCATGAGGGAGCTTATATAATAGAAAAACTTTAAAAACTAAAATCCCCGGCTTGTGATAAGTCGGGGATTTTTTACTCTTCCACTATCCACTTCTCTATATTCCTCGTCTCCGCACTGAAGTTAACTCCTACTTTAAACAGTTTACGGCCGTCAAGTTCAAAAGGTGGTGCATAACGCTTTTCATTAATCTGTCGCAATGCTTCTTCTGCCGTTCCATCCAGTTTAAACTCCATTACATAAATAAAACGGTCTGTCTGTAACACTAAATCCACACGCCCCCTCACGGTGTGATATTCCACTTTTACATAAAAGCCTACCAGCTTGAAGACAATAAAAAGAATGTTTTGACAATGAAGTTCCAATTCACGCACCATCTTATAAGGAGTATCTGCAAAGCAACTCTGCAAACGACGAAAAAAAGAATCATAATCACCAACTTCTACCTCACGGTTTGGAAAACCTAAACGGTAAATGCCAAAATGCTCGTCATACCCTTTAATAGTCAAATATCCGCTTTGATAAATCACCGGAATAGGATTGGTCGATTCTGAATCAAGTCAATATGCAGAATAGGATATAACTTGTTGCCCATAACTCATTGTTTTAACAGATAACGCATAAAGATAAACAATTCCTTCTCACATTCAAGCCTTTATAGTCATAAAAGCTCTCTTCTCACCGGATAATTCCCTCTGAACTGTTCAAACTCTTCCGGCCGTTGCTTCAGCCAATCACTATCCCGCTGCGGATTATAAACCTGTAAGAAAGCTTCCTCTTTATCAGCCGACAAAGTCATAGGCGGCATGTCTGGAGGAACAATCTTGAATGAAGCATCTATATGGAAAAAGCGACAAACAGCTTCCAAAGCCATGCGGGTGGCATTCGCCTTCCCGTCGGCAGAATAACCGGCTATGTGAGGCGTCCCCAAAAAGACGGCTTGCAACAGCTCACGGTCTATATCGGGCTCATGCTCCCAAGTATCGATTATCGCATCGCTTATCTGCCCTGTTTTCAAGGCACTCAGCAGTGCCGGAGTGTCAATGACCTCTCCGCGACAAGTATTTATTATCACAGGGCGGCGTTGCAAAGAGGCAAAAAACGAAGCATCCGCCAAATGGAAAGTCTTATACATCCCCGTGCGATATAAAGGAGTATGGAAAGTGATAATATCACATTTGCGCATCAAAGTCTGCAAATCGGTGAAGCCCTGCTCACCGTTGTCCTCACGGGGAGGGTCGTTCAGCAACACATTCATTCCCAAAGCCTCAGCCATTCGCCGGATGCGGCTACCTACATGGCCTACTCCCACAATGCCCATACACGTATCTTCCGGTTTCATTCCGCGCAGGCGCTTGAGCAGCAGAAGTGCAGCGTGCACATATTGCTCCACTCCGCCGGCATTGCATCCGGGACAATTGCTCCATGCGATACCCGCCTCACGGCAATAATCCACATCGATATGGTCAAAACCAATCGTTGCCGTCGCAATAAATTTCACAGAACTGCCCTCCAGCAATTCGCGGTTACAACAGGTACGTGTACGGATAATTAAAGCATCGGCATCTTTCACGTCCCGAGGGGTAAAAGCAGCACCCGGCAAATATACCACCTCATCGGCTATCTGCCCTACAGCTTCTTTAATATAGGGGATTTTATTGTCTACAATTACTTTCATCTTCTAAAAAAACTAGGATTAGGGCAAAGGTAGGCACTTTTACCGAATAATAATTGGTTGATTAGAAAAGTTTGCATAGATTTGTCTTTCCAATAATTTTAAAACGAACAAGGTATGAGTTTTACAGAACTATGCAAGCCCATTTTTGTGCAGTCTATCAATGACTATCACAAGACAGATAATGTTGATACTCCCATCAACAATCCATACGAAGTGAAAAGCATCGAGTATTATCTTTATCTGAAAAACTGGATTGACACAGTACAATGGCACTTTGAAGACATTATTCGCGACCCGCAGATTGACCCGGTGGAAGCATTGGCACTGAAACGCCGTATCGACAAGTCCAATCAAGACCGTACTGATTTGGTGGAACTGATTGACAGCTATTTCCTTGACAAATATAAAGATGTAAAAATACAGCCCGATGCAACGATTAACACCGAAAGTCCTGCATGGGCCATCGACCGGCTTTCTATCCTTGCACTGAAAATCTATCACATGCGTCAGGAAGTGGAGCGCACCGACGTGTCTCCCGAGCATCACGCACAATGTGAAAAGAAACTGAACATCCTGCTTGAACAGCAAAAAGATCTCTCATCTGCCATTGACCAATTGATAGCCGATATCGAAGCGGGACGCAAATATATGAAAGTATATAAGCAGATGAAGATGTATAACGATCCGGCATTGAATCCCGTTTTGTACGGAAAGAAATAAATTATCTCCTCATGGCTAAGATTCTGGTAATCCGTTTTTCTGCAATCGGCGATGTGGCGATGACCATTCCGGTGATTTATTCGTTTGCCGTTCAGTATCCTCAACACCAAATTACAGTGTTGAGCCGCAATACGCTTGCACCTTTGTTTGACGGATTACCTCCCAATATCACTTTCCATGGAGTGGATTTAAAAGGAGAGCATGCAGGAATCATGGGATTGGAATGGATATACAAGGATCTGAAGAAAGAGCATTTCGACGCCGTAGCGGATTTCCATGATGTATTGCGCAGTAAATATCTGCGAATAAGATTCAGACTGGCCGGCGTGAAGGTAGCGCATCTGGACAAGGGACGCAGTGGAAAAAGGAAATTGGTACGTGCCAGAAACAAAGTAATGGAATGGCAAAAGTCGTCATTCCAACGATATGCCGAGGTATTCCGGAATATAGGTTATCCGGTAAAATTAAATTTCCAATCGCTTTTCGGCAAGGGCAAGGGAAATATCTCGTGCATGCAGCCGCTGACGGGCGACAAAGGCACGGACAAATGGATTGGCATTGCTCCGTTTGCCGCCCATGTAGGCAAGATTTATCCCTTATCCAAGCAAGAGCAGGTAATCAGCTTGCTGTCTGAACGCAAGAATACGAAAATCCTGCTGTTCGGAGGAGGAGCCAAAGAGATTGAAGTACTGGCAAAATGGGAACGTCAATATCCCAACGTTATATCCACGGCAGGTAAACTGACACTGAACTCGGAACTGGCACTTATGAGCCATCTGGACGTTATGTTGTCTATGGACTCCGCCAATATGCATCTGGCATCATTGGTAAACATTCCGGTGGTCTCCATTTGGGGTGCCACACATCCATACGCCGGATTCATGGGATGGAAACAATTGCCCGACAACGCCGTACAGGTGGATTTACCATGCCGCCCCTGTTCCATTTTCGGGAATAAACCCTGTTGGCGCAAGGACTATGCATGTCTGCAAGGAATCACTCCCGAAATGGTAGTGCACCGTATTGAACAGGTTATCGTTTAAAAAAAGAATAAACCATACTCTATGAAAATTGTAATTCATCCCGATTTTATGCAGACTGCCGATTTTATCAAGCAGCTACCCCAACATTTCGCACAAGAAGGAGAGCTGCTGTATGAAGGTAGAAACGAAGTCAGACGTTATCGGGTGAAGAACGAATGGTTGGTAGTAAAAAAATATAAGCAACCTAATATCATTCAACGGATTGTTTACACTTTTTTCAAGAAAAGCAAAACGGAACGGGCTTACCTTTTTGCCGGCATGCTGCGCAAGAGAGGATTTGACACCCCGCACGAAGTGGCTTATATTGAAAAGAAAAGAGGAGGATTGTTTCTGGACGGCTATTTTATCTCTACCCAATGCGACTTCCCTCCCCTGTCCAAAGTGCTGTGGCAACGCCGGTTCGACAAACATGCCGCAAACGAGTTGGCCGCGTTCATGGTGCAATTGCACGAAAAAGGAGTATTACATGGCGACTTAAACCTGACCAACATACTTTATTGCACAGACAACGACGGTCATTATCATTTCACTTTAATTGATACCAACCGTTCCAAGTTTAAATGTGCTCTCACCCGAAAAGAGTGTCTGGAGAACTTGAAGCGTCTCACACACAGCAAAGCACTCCTGCGATATGTGGTAATGCAATATGCCAATTTAAGAGGATGGCCTCCAAGAGAATGTGCTTTGGAAGTATTTCAATTCCTTCTCCAGTTTGAACAGAAACGACGAAGAAAACGCAGGCTTCAGGCATTAATCGGAATAAAAAAGTAACAGACAATGAAGGTAGTATATTATATTGTATTTTTCTTTTGGTACTTGCTTTCGCTTTTACCATTACGCTTCTTATATATTTTTTCCGATGTACTCTACTATCCGCTCTATTACTGTATTCGCTATCGACGTAAGGTGGTTCGGCAAAACCTCACCGGCTCTTTCCCCGATAAGAATGAAAAAGAACTTATCCGTATCGAGAAGCAATTTTATCACTTCTTTTGCGATTATATGATAGAGACAATCAAGTTGTTTTCTATCTCGAAAAAACAATTAAAGCGAAGGATGACTTTCGGAGGAATAGACGAGATAGTAAAGAAACTGGAAGAAGAGAATAAGAACTTCTGCTTTATTTATTTGGGACATTATTGTAACTGGGAATGGATTGCCTCTCTGCCCTATTGGGTACCGGAAGATATACTGTGCGGACAAATATACCACCCGCTATACAACAAAGCCTTCGACCGGCTCTTCCTTCGCCTGCGCAACCAGTTCGGCGGCGAATGCATCTCGATGAAGGAGACGCTCCGCCGAATCATCGAATTGAAACGCGCCAAGCAGAAAACAATCATCGGCTTTATCTCCGACCAAGCTCCGAAGTGGAACAGCATCCACCATTGGACAGACTTCTTCCATCGTGAAACTCCGGTATTCATCGGAACGGAGAAGATAGGTAAACAGGTAGATGCCTTGATTTATTATGCCGATGTGAAACGGATAAAGAGAGGATATTACCATTGCGAGTTCAAACAACTGACCGATAACGCCAAAGCTGTGCCCGATTTCCAACTGACAGATATGTATATCCATAACTTGGAACGTATGATAAGCGCAGTGCCTCAATATTGGTTATGGAGCCACAAACGCTGGAAACGTACCAAAGAAGAGTGGATAAGAAGACAACAAGAAGAAAAAGAAAAGAAGTGACAATGAAGGAGTATGATTATTTAATAGTAGGCGCCGGATTGTTCGGAGCCGTATTCGCACACGAAGCCCGATGTGCCGGCAAGCGTTGCCTTGTCATTGACAAGCGCGGCCAATGCGGAGGCAACTTATACTGCGAAGACGTGGAAAGCATACATGTACACAAATACGGCGCGCACATTTTCCACACAGACAATAAAGAAGTATGGGATTATGTGAACAGCTTTGTGGAGTTCAACCGATACACCAATTCTCCTTTGGCTCGTTTCGGAGATAAATTATACAATCTTCCTTTCAATATGAATACTTTCTATCAGCTATGGGGAGTAAAAACCCCGGCAGAAGCGAAGGAGAAGATAGAAGAGCAACGCCGGGAGTTTGCCCATATCACCGAGCCTGCCAATCTGGAAGAACAGGCTTTGAAACTGTGCGGAAAAGACATTTACCGCTGTCTGATAAAAGGGTATACAGAGAAACAATGGGGCAGGGCGGCCACCGAATTACCTGCATTCATCATCAGACGTATCCCTTTCCGCTTTGTATATGATAATAATTATTTCAACGATGCTTATCAGGGCATCCCCAAAGGCGGATACAATGTATTGATTGATGCCCTGCTGGAAGGTATTGACGTGCGCCCGGGCACAAACTACTTCGAGCATCGCGAAGAGTTAAATGCATTGGCAGACAAAGTGCTCTTCACCGGATGTATCGACGAGTATTTTGATTTCTGTTGCGGCCGTCTGGAGTACAGAAGCCTGCGTTTCGACCATCAACTGTTGGACACGGAAGACTTCCAAGGCAATGCAGTGGTGAATTATACCGAACGCGAAGTTCCCTACACACGCATCATCGAACATAAGCATTTTGAATACGGCACACAGCCCGTCACTGTCATTACTTATGAGTATCCTGACGATTTCCAACCGGGCAAAGAGCCTTATTATCCCGTCAATGACAAACGAAACACTGAAATATATCAGAAGTATAAAGAGCTGGCCCAACAACTCCCTAACGTTCTGTTCGGCGGACGGTTGGCGCAATACGCATACGCTGACATGGACGATACGGTCAATGCAGCACTTACATTATGGAGAAAACAAACAAGGAACTAAAACTTTAACTTATGAACAAAGCAAAAAGGAAGAATATTTTAATCGATCTATCCGACTTAAAGCATCCTAATTGCGGATTCGGACAAATAGCTATTAATTACTCAAAACGATTTGCAAACTTACCAATAGAAGGGCTGCATTTTTTTTATTTGCTGCCCAACTGTTACCCAAAAATCCATAGCAAAAATGTAACATCCGTACTGGTAAGAAACAGAAAAATCAGGAAATGGTTTCCATTCACTCTTCCCAAAGTAGATATATGGCATTCTGTAAACCAATATAATAAATTATATCGACAGAGTCCAAAATTTATATTTACCATACATGATTTAAACTTCCTATTTGAACAAGAAGGACAGAAGAGACAAGAATTTCTTCAAAGAATACAACAGAAGATAGATAAAGCAACTATCATAACAACTATTTCTCATTATGTTGCAGATGAAATAAAAAAATACACTAACTTAAATGGAAAAGAAATCCGTGTTATCTATAATGGAGTAGAAAGAATAGATCAACAAGAAGGCAAACAACCGAAATTTGCAACAGGTCGTCCTTTTTTCTTCACTATCGGAGAAATACGTACCAAAAAGAACTTCCACTTGTTGGTAGATGTTATGAAGTTTTTACCCGAATATGATCTCTATATCTGTGGAAAAGACAGTTTCCAATATGCAGACGAGATAAGAACACAAATCAAAGAGAAAGCAGTCGGAAATGTGTTTGTAACAGGTATGATAGAGCAAACAGAAAAAATATGGCTGTATCGTAATTGCCAAGCCTTCTTATTCCCCAGTAGAGGTGAAGGATTCGGGTTGCCGGTCATCGAAGCCATGCAATTCGGAAAAGCTGTATTTATATCAAACTACACATGTCTCCCGGAAATCAGTAACGGTTTTGCTTTTATTTGGGAAAAGTTGGAACCGGAAGCAATGGCAAAAAGCATTCGGAAGAACCTACCCTTATTTTATGAACAAAAAGAAAAAATTGACCAAATGAAAGAACATGCATACTCTTTCAGTTACGAAAAACATATAAAAGCATACATAGATTTATACCATGAATTACTGTCAGCAGAATAATTCTGTGTATTTACTGATATTCTTTAAAGAAATCGTCGTAAATACAAAAAATCTCTGTAATTTTGTTCTAATAAACTTTCAGAGAATTAAACGAAAGGATAAATATAGATGAACTGCTACCTGTCACGCAATTACAAAGGACTGTCCAGTGCCGGAAATAAGGCAAAGACAGATATTGAACAGATTATGAAAGACCTGTCTTTCAAAAATGTAGGACTTAAGCAGACAACTTACAGAAACAAGGTGCTTTCATTCCTCTTCACTTTAGCCGGAGTCTTGAAAGCCCCTTTCTGCCTACACAGAGGAGACTATCTGGTGCTTCAATATCCGTTAAAGAAATATTTCACCTTTGTCTGCAACATGGCCCATCAAAGAGGAGCTAAAGTCATTGTGATTATTCATGACCTAGGCAGTTTCCGCCGTAAAGCATTGACGGTAAAACAAGAAATAAGCCGATTGAACCATGCCGACTACATCATAGCACACAACGAGAAGATGAAAAAATGGCTGGAGGACAACGGATGCAAGGCTAAACTTGGCGTCTTGGGAATCTTTGATTATCTGTCGGAGACATCGGCTGCTCCCAAACAAAACACAGAAAAACCATACAGCGTATTATATGCCGGAGCGTTGAGCCCCCGTAAAAATGCATTTCTTTACGAAGTGGGAGCGTTTGTGCATTCTTTCAGCCTGAATTTGTATGGCAACGGCTTTGAAATAAATCAGGAAAAAGGGAAAGAACATTTCAACTATATGGGATTTGTGAAGTCTGATGATTTGATAGCCACAGCCCAGGGAGATTTTGGCTTGGTATGGGACGGCACTTCTGTCTCTACCTGCACCGGAGACTTTGGAGAATATCTGCAATACAACAATCCTCATAAAACATCCCTGTATATCCGGTGCCAATTGCCTGTCATCATTTGGAAACAAGCTGCATTAGCAGATTTTGTACGCGAGAACGGCATCGGAATATGTGTGGATTCTCTAGAAGAGCTGGAGAAGATTTTAAATACATTAAGTGAAGAGGAATATGCAGAAATGAAAAAAAGGACGGCAAAGATAGGAGAACGGTTAAGTCAAGGCTATTTTGTACGAAAAGCCTTACAGGAAGCTATTGAGCGTCTTTAATATGTTCCTAAAGAAATAACTAATAAAACAATATCTCATGATACCTAAAATTATCCATTTATGCTGGTTCAGCAATGACCCTTTCCCGGTAGAAATAAAAGTTTGCCTGGATACATGGAAACGCATACTACCTGATTTTCAGGTAAAACATTGGACGTATCAAGATGCCAAAGCCATAGGTTGCCGTTTTATAAACGAAGCATTAGAGGCCAGAAAATGGGCTTTTGCCGCCGATGCCGTACGTTTTTATGCTATATACAATGAAGGGGGGATCTATATGGATAGTGATATCTTTATCTTGAAACGCTTCGACCATCTTATACCGGAGCATGGCTTTGTCACCTTTCAGGAAAATGAGATGACACAGTTGCAAGCGGCTTTCTTCATGGGAGAGAAAGGAAACGCATTCTGCAAGGAAGTCTTTGAGTATTACAATTCAAACCCCTTTTTAAATCCCGACGGCACTTATAATACCATTATATCTCCCATCACAATGTACGATGTTGCCAAGAGAAGAGGTTATCTGCCCGAAGACAAGGAGCAACATCTGCCCGATGATATCATTATTTACCCGGCGCATTATGTAATCCCGCGACACAAATATCCCACTACCCCCGATACGTTCGCCGAGCACCGGATTTTCGGTAGCTGGAGAAAACGTAAGCCGGGTAGAAAGATTGAACTCTTTATCAAACATGCAATAGCTACCGTCAGATATGCAGTATTCAGACGGTAATACACCTAAAAATGTATTACACGTCTGTTGCCAATTAAAGATATTGATCGATTCCTTCAGGGCACTTAATGACTCCGTTCCTGTTGTTTTCTTCGAATATCTTTTCATTGGCGCTCATGTCTTTTTTGGTGGAAGCAGCTTTATGATGGATATGGTATTCTATAGCTTTGAATTTTATGAAACGCTTTTTTATACCTAAACGACGCAAACGTGCCGGAAGATCAATGTCCTCATATCCATACCCCAAGAAGCGTTCATCATAGCCATTGACATTTAAAAGATCCTGCTTCCAAAATGAGATATTACATCCTCTCTCTTTCTGATTCTGTTTGTAAAAAAAGAATAGAGGCGTAAGCCACGGCAAGCGCAATACATTCAGTTTCCGGCACACGCCTTGAGTGAAAATAGATAACCGATAATCTTGCCGTTGAAGTAGCCGCTTCAACAGTTTCTCATTTATTTTGCCCCGGCTTCCAACTAAAAAAACATCCCGGAGTAGCTTCGGTAACATGGTCTTCGATGAAATGCGAATGCATGATGATATCTCCATCAATCTCTATTATATAGTCACCTTCGCAAACTGCAAATGCTTTATTCATGATAATGCACTTACGCCATCCATTATCTTCGTGCCATACATGTTTGATGGGACAAGGAAAATGATTCTTAAATTCTTCAATCAGCAACTTGGTATCCGAACGTGAACCATCATCAGCTATTATAACTTCTGTGGGTATTACAGTCTGTTGCGTTACACTTAACAGACACAAACCTAGTGCTTCTTTCCAATTATAAGTTGAAATAACTAAACTTACTTTCATGCTTTTATTGTTTTATCGAGCCATTAACCTTATAGCAACATACTATTAACCTTGGAGTATTGGCATGACTAAAGAATTTAAATAATTACTATTCAAAACAAATATATCCAACTTACGTCACTACAAACATCCACGATATACGAAGAAGTTCTACACATAAGCCCCCTTTTTCATCATCTACTCTTTGAATACCAACAGCAACAAAGTTATCAATAAAAAACAACTAAACCATTATTTACCATTATTTTTTATATAGAAACGTATCCATAAACGCCGACATGCCCTGTTGCATCCCGTTCCGCCGCGTTATCCTCCGGGATTCCTATCCCTAAGCACTCCGTTCCATATCCCTAAGTACTTTCACTTACTATCTCTCAACGGTTGAGAGATAAAACATGGGGCAGAAAAAGGCTTAGGAGAAAGCAAACGGGAGCTTAATGGGAGGGAGAGGAAGGCTTAACAGGCAATGCAGTGCATCAGTGATGCTGCGTATGCATACGAATACATAAATATGCCAAGATTCATTCATCGGTGCTATTTTAGGGGTGGAAGAACCTACAGATGAACAACTTCATGTACTGATGGAACGGTTGGAATAGCTGCGCATGAAAGTTCTCGTCGTGCAGAACTAGAGCTTAAGCGTAGGATGAGCTGTCAAAAAAATTATTGAAAGCATATACTAATTAAACATGGAAAAAACTCTTCCACTGGTTGATAGAACTCATGCTTATGATAATTCTGTTGAAAACCAAACACCTCTATTGTTATTCCGCACAATAGATGGTTCTCTTTACAAGCAATATGTAGAAGAAATTCCCGAGTGAGCACCGTTCTTATTGAAATAAGATTCAAACCACTCATACATCCGTTGTATCCCATCTTGTATCTCCGTGCTGGGAGCATATTGGAAATCTTCTTCCAGACGGGTGGTGTCTGCATACGTGCAAGTCACATCACCCGGCTGCATCTCTTCGTACCGGCAAACAGCCTCTTTGCCCGTGGCACGCTCTATGCAGTGTATAAAGTCCATCAGCTCTACCGGACGGGAATGTCCGATATTATAAACCCTAAAGGGAACTTCCGCCTCGTAAGGCTTACTTCCGATGATGCGTACCACTGCCTGAATAATGTCATCGATGTAGGTGAAATCACGGCGCATCTTTCCATGATTGAACACGCGGATGGGCTCTCCCTTCGTAATTGATTTCATAAAGAGATACGGCGCCATATCCGGTCGACCCCACGGCCCGTAGACGGTGAAGAAGCGAAGACCGGTGGCGGGAATATGATAAAGATTGCTGTAAGCATGCGCCATCAATTCATTCGACTTCTTAGTGGCAGCATACAGACTGACCGGAGTATCGGTCATATCAGTTTCGCAGAAAGGCACTTTCTCATTCATACCATACACACTGCTGGAGCTGGCATAGATCAAATGCTCTATATGGTGATGACGACAGGCTTCCAGAATATTAAGGAACCCCATCAGGTTGCTTTCTGCGTATGCATAGGGATTGACAAGGGAATAACGCACTCATCAGCTTCACCATTCCCGCCTGTGCCGCCAGATTACATACAATGTCGAAGTGTTCCGCATCAAACAGCGCAGCCAGCAAGTCACGGTCTGTGATATCGCCTTTCACAAAACGATAGTTGGAATATAATGTGCTGACAGTAAGTCGGCCTTCCTCTATATTCTCCCGCTGGATGCCACATAACTCTTTCAGACGGCCATACTTCAGATTGACATCATAATAATCGTTCAGATTATCAATGCCCACCACTTCATTGCCTTGCTCTGCCAATGCCTTCACCAGAAAAGAGCCGATGAAGCCGGCTGCTCCTGTCACTAATATTCTTTTCATCATCTTATTCTTTTATTTTCTGACTTTTATGACCAATCATCAAGTTGCGGATATAGGACAAGAACCCAAAGGATTGTCCCAAAATCAAAATGGGGTCATGGCGCAACACACCATAAATCACTATCATGCAAGATCCTACGAGGCTGATTACCCAAAAGGTAGGCGGAAGCGCCGATACCTGTTTACGGCTGGAATAAATCCACTGATAGATGAAACGGAAAGTAAAAATAAACTGTCCCGCAGTGCCGAATACAATCAGCCACACAGGTATATCTTCATTCTTCAAAAAGTTCTCAACAAAATGGCTACTGTCCTGCAATGTACCGATAGCTGCCAATAAAGGAGTGACTGCCAACAGTATCCTGAACAGGACGGGAATACGCCGCCACACGCCTTTCAGACGCAAATTGCCGATATAGATATAAAACGAAATGAACTGCCCCACGATGATAGAAAAATCATTGCGCAACCAGCCATAATAAAACATCAAATAGGAGCCTATCAAACTGAACACCCAAAACAGTGTCGGCGAAATGACCTCATGTTTCTTTTCCGAAAGAAACCATTGTATCAGGATACGGGCGGAAAAACAAGCCTGAGCCAATAAGCCGATACAGAAAATCAGTATACTCATAGGTTATTCTCTCCCACTTGGTAGTTGATATATCGATGTGCCATCCAGCGGAAAGCAAAACAGTCCTTAAACGGCGAAATCAGTCGGTTCCACAGATGATACTTCGACACGCCTGCCTGACGCGGATAATGCCTCACCGGTATCTCATAAAACTTGCCTCCGTCCTGCAACTGTATCAATGCCGGAAGGAAACGGTGCATGCCGGTAAAGAACGGAACACGCTTTGCATAGTCGGTATGAAGGATTTTCAGCGGACAGCCCGTATCGGTCGCTCCGTCGTGCGTCATCATACGGCGGAAGGAGTTGGCTATCTTGGACTGCATCCGCTTGAACGCAGAATCCTTGCGCCGGGCACGAATCCCCATCACCAAGGGATACTCAGGAGCATACTTCAATAACAGGTCAAAATCACGCACATCGGTCTGCATATCGGCATCCATATAACCGATATACTTTGATTCGGCCGTATCGATACCTGCTTTCATGGCGGCAG
>ENA-OPCL01001574-OPCL01001574.1-human-gut-metagenome-genome-assembly--contig:-NODE-1574-length-16595-cov-2.873942_pt1 | contig 16595 bp, 17 predicted proteins | sample MGYA00241251_ERZ501482 | MGnify/ENA primary metagenome ERZ501482 (study PRJEB25962, sample SAMEA2042581) | human gut metagenome | biome: human gut; feature: human-associated habitat; material: faeces... | reverse complement strand
AAGTTTCATCTGCAGCAAATTCCATATTGAAACGTGCCTTTCCGTTGAAAGAGATGGTATAGTTGACAGTATCTTCTTTCAGATATTCTTCATTGTATGCAGGCCATTGGGCGTCGCATACGGAAGTCTCGTGTCCCAATACGTCCCACAACTCTTCGCAGACATGCGGAGCGAAAGGAGCGAGCGTGATAACGAGCTGTTCCAGAATCTCTTTCTTGCTGCATTTCAGGTTGAAGAGTTCGTTTACGCAAATCATGAATGCGCTGATAGATGTATTGTAAGAGAACTGTTCAATATCACCTGTCACTTTCTTAATCAATTTATGAAGGCTCTTCAACTCTTCTTTCGTTGCAGGTTCGTCCGTTACCAGATATTCGTCTGTACGGCTGTAGAACAACGACCAGAATTTACGGATAAAACGGTGTACACCGTCGATTCCGTTTGTATCCCACGGTTTAGACTGTTCTTCACTCGGATATTCATCCTTTTCAATGGTCAGAATTTCTTTGTCCGTATTCCTCTGAACCATTCTTTTTTCCAATGCCGGATATACGAGAAGCATCACACCGCTTGCAATCAGACCAAACAGCACTGCCGCCACAAAAAACTTTGCCGCGCGGATTAGTCTGCGGTACTTCACGGACGGCTTGGGTACGATTTTTTCCGTATATAAAGCAAAGGAGTCTTCTTCCTTGTGTTCTGTGTTTCCCATTTTTTCTGTCACCATAACCTAACTTTTATTGAACTGCAAAATTAATTTTATTATAACGGACAGTTATGAACAATTTATGACCTACTTGTAAATTCTTATATCCATAGTAGAATTTTTGTTTCAAATGCGGTACAATAAAATGGAATCTGTGCCGGAAATGCCACAGATTCCATGTCTGCAAGACCCTGCATTTCCGGATTGGAGAAATGAATGAATTACAAGTCTTTAACGACTCTTGAATATGATAAAATTATTGACCGCTTAGTATCTTTTGCGGCTTCCGATAAAGCAAAGGAACGCTTAAAAAAGCTGGTGCCGATGACGGACATCCACGATATTAACGCTGCTCTTTCAGAAACCAGTGATGCCCTTTCCCGTGTCTATGCAAAGGGGGCTGTTTCTTTTAGCGGCGTGCACGACATCGGCGCTTCCGTAAAACGTCTTGAAATCGGCAGCTCCTTAAATACGGTAGAGTTACTGCATATGAGTTCCCTGCTGACCGCGGCGGCAAGGGTAAAAAATTATTACGAAGATACCACCGATTCCTTAACGGGATATTTTCATGCACTTGAACCGCTGACACCGTTAAATACAGAAATTAAGCGCTGTATTCTCTCAGAAGATGAAATCAGCGATGATGCCAGTGCAAATCTGCGCAGTATCCGCCGTCAGAAGGTGCTTGCCGCTGAACGGATTCACACCGAATTAAATAAGATGTTAAATTCATCTTCCGTGCGTAACTGCTTACAGGATTTTGTCATCACCTCACGCTCCGGCAGATACTGTCTTCCGGTCAAAGCCGAATACAAATCGCAGGTACCCGGCATGGTGCATGACCAGTCTGCAACCGGTTCAACTCTTTTTATCGAACCGGCGGCGGTTGTCAAATTAAACAATGATATCCGCGAGCTTGAATTAAAGGAACAGGCTGAAATTGAAGCCATTCTTGCAGAATTAAGCGCAAAGGCATCTGAATTTACCGATGAACTGTTAACGGATTTCCAGGTACTGACTACGCTGGATTTCATTTTTGCAAAGGCACAGATGTCCAAGCAATATAAATGCAGCTGCCCGGTTATGAATACCAACAATTATATCAATATTAAAAAGGGACGTCACCCGCTGATTGACCCGCATAAGGTTGTGCCAATCGACATTTATTTAGGAAAGAATTTTAATCTGCTTATTATCACCGGTCCGAATACCGGCGGTAAAACGGTTTCTTTAAAAACCGTGGGACTGCTGACCTTAATGGCGCAGTCCGGTCTGCACATTCCGGCTCTCGACCACTCCGAGCTTGCCGTATTTGACAATGTATTTGCCGATATCGGCGACGAACAGAGCATTGAGCAGAGTTTAAGTACATTTTCTTCCCATATGACAAACACCGTCAGCATTTTAAAGGAAGCCGATGCACACAGCCTGATTTTATTTGATGAAATCGGTGCGGGAACAGACCCGACAGAAGGTGCGGCACTTGCCATTTCCATTTTAAATGATTTGCACAAACGCGGCATTACAACCATGGCGACCACACATTACAGCGAGATTAAGGTGTATGCACTCACCACGGACGGCGTGGAAAATGCCTGCTGTGAATTTGACGTGGAATCCCTGCGTCCAACCTACCGCTTATTAATCGGTATTCCGGGAAAAAGTAACGCTTTTGCGATTTCCAAAAAGCTCGGTCTGCCCGATTATATTATTAAAGATGCTTCTGCCCGCATGGATGCCGATGACGTACAGTTTGAAGACCTGCTCTCCGATTTGGAGCATAGCCGCATTACGATTGAAAAAGAACGTGCCGAAATCAATGCCTATAAGCAGGAAATCCAGCAGTTAAAGGACGAATTAAAGACAAAATCCGACCGGTTAGATGAACGCCGCGACAAAATTTTGCGCAAAGCCAACGAAGAAGCGGCGGCGATTTTAAAAGATGCCAAAGAATATGCCGACCAGACGATTAAGACGATGAACAAGCACGGCATGACCGTAAAAGAACTGGAAAAACAGCGCAGTGCCATCCGTGACAAGATGAATAAACGTCAGGAAAAACTTTCCGTCCAGGCAGCAAAGCCGAAAGCACATAAGGCACACGACATTTCCGAATTTAAAGTCGGCACACATGTGCGCGTTCTAAGCATGAACTTAATCGGCACCGTGACCGCACCGCCAAGTCCGAAGGGCGAAATCACCGTACAGATGGGCAGTTTAAGCACCAAGACAAAAATCAATAACTTAGAGATTCTTGTCGGCTACAAAGACCCGGAAGAAGCTAAAAAAGCACCGAAGGGGGCTGGCGGTTCCGGCAAAATCAAGATGTCCAAGGCGGCTTCGATTTCCCATGAAATCAATCTTTTGGGACTGACCGTTGACGAAGCGGTTGCCAAACTGGACAAATATTTAGACGATGCGTACATTTCAAGAATTCCGCAGGTACGCATTGTACACGGAAAAGGCACCGGTGCGCTGCGAAACGGCGTTACCGCCTACCTGCGCGGTGTTCCTTATATCAAGTCGTTCCGTCTCGGCGAAATCGGCGAGGGCGACACCGGTGTAACCATTGTAGATTTTAAATAAAAGGGGGATTTTTACATGGCGACAAAACAAAAAATACTGATTGTTGACGATGACGAAAATATTGCAGAACTCATTTCTCTTTATCTGACAAAAGAATGTTTTGAAACAAAGATTGTTTATGACGGCGAAAGTGCCCTGCTCCAGCTTGACACTTTCCGCCCGAACCTCATTTTACTGGACTTAATGCTTCCGGGTATTGACGGCTATCAAGTCTGCCGTGAAATCCGCAAGTCCAACAATGTACCGATTATCATGCTATCCGCCAAGGGCGAAACCTTTGATAAGGTACTCGGACTGGAACTGGGGGCTGATGATTATATTATCAAGCCGTTTGAAACAAAGGAGCTGGTTGCCCGCGTCAAGGCAGTTTTACGCCGCTACCAGATGCCGGCGGAATCCGCGCCGGTCGGTGCAACTGTGCAGTGCGTGGAATACCCTGATCTGATTATCAATCTCAGCAATTATTCCGTACAATACTGCGGAAAGACGGTGGAAATGCCGCCGAAGGAACTGGAACTGCTCTACTTTTTGGCTTCTTCGCCGAATCAGGTCTTTACAAGGGAACAGCTTTTAGACCACATCTGGGGTTATGAATATATCGGAGATACCCGGACGGTCGATGTCCATATCAAGCGAATCCGTGAAAAAATCAAAGACCACGCAAACTGGTCGATTGAAACGGTATGGGGCATCGGTTACAAGTTTGTAACACGCCGGTAATCCACAAAGATGAAATAAAACCGTCATAACACCGGAAAGGATTGTTTTCAATTATGAAATTTAATCTTTTAACCAAATACCTTTTTGTCTATGCGGCAGTTGCCCTGCTCGGCTTTTTAGGCGTGACTTTTATCAGCTACCGCATCGACTATGCAAAGGTTTACAACTACTATACAGATGCCCTGTACAAGCAGGCACTGTCGATTTCAAGTGAATACGCCGATGACTATTTCAGTGAGGAGCACCTGCGTATCGTTGAAACCGAATTAAGAACCGTTGCCCTGCTCAACGATACACGCATTATGTTTATCGACACCGCAGGCAATATCATTCTGGATACAGCTTATGCACAGGAGCATAACACAAAAGATATTTTATACACCATTGATGGCTTTGATTATACCAGTCTGGGGACAAAACACACGCAGACCGGCGATTTTTACGGTATGCTTGACTGTACCTGTTTAAGTGTCTTCGCACCGATAACCAGCTCCTTTACGATGAAAGGCTATGTGGTTGTGCATTTAGATGAAAATGTGATTACCGATAATGTATACACAACCTTTAATACCAACTACATCACACTGGTTATGGTAATGCTTTTAAGCCTCAGCTTTATCGCACTGTACTTTGTCCAGATTCACAAACCGCTCAACGGCATTATCAAAGCGACAAAGGAATACGGAAAAGGAAATCTCGCCTATAAAATTGATGTCAAAAATGATATTGATGAAATCGGACGGCTGTCCGCTTCCTTAAATTATATGGCATCAAAGCTGGACGAATCCGACCAGTTCCAGCAGAAGTTCCTATCCAACATTTCCCACGATTTCCGCTCACCGCTGACATCGATTAAGGGATATCTGGAAGCCATTGCAGACGGTACGATTCCGCCGGAAATGGCAAAAAAATATATTGATATTGTACTGTTTGAAACGGACCGGCTGACGAAGCTGACAAGCAACATTTTAACGCTGAATGAATTAGACCCGAAAACCGTGCGGCTTGAATTGTCCGTATTTGATGTCAATTCGATTATCAAGCACACGATTGAAACCTTTGAGGGAACGTGTAAAAAGAAGCGGATTCAGTTCCAGCTGACCTTTTCCGCGGAAACCTGTTCCGTCAAAGCCGATAAAAGCAAAATCGGACAGGTTATTTACAACCTTGTCGACAACGCAATTAAATTCAGCCACGAAAATTCCGTGATTTACATTTCCGTGCGGGAAAAAGGTGAGAAAGCCTATATTTCCGTCAAGGACAACGGCTCCGGTATTTCAAAGGAAAGTCTTGATAAAATCTGGGACCGCTTTTATAAATCCGATGCATCCCGCGGCCGCGACAAAAAAGGCTCCGGCCTTGGCCTTTCTATCACTAAGGAAATTTTACAGGCACACAATGAAACGATTGATGTCGTCAGCACCATCGGCGTCGGCACAGAGTTTATTTTTACACTGGCTTTAGAGAAATAAAAAATCATCTTCTTTCCTTAACGTTACACTGAACTTCGGAAAGAAGATGATTTTTTTAGATTTAATCCTTTTGCTGTTCCTGTTTTTCTTGTTGGTCTATATATTTATTCATTCTGTTAATTTTTTTCACAAATAAAACTATATTAATAACAATCGCAATAAACAAAACCACATTAAATACAGACCATGCTCCGTCTAAAAACATATTGAAATCATGTGGAAACATCATTTATTGTTCACCTCCTATTTTATGACAAAACAAGCTCTTATAAATTATAATTAATCAAAACTATCATCATAAGGTTCCACAATTCTTAAAGCCCCATCTGAATCAAAATAACAACTGCACATCACTCCATTTCTATATAACGTATGCCAGCCTGTTACCATACAGCCGTCTGAATCAAAATAAAATTCATTTCGACCACCTGACCAGTCTAATGTATGCCAGCCTGTTACCATACAACCATCTGAATCAAAATAAAACTCATTTCGACCACCTGACCAGTCTAATGTATGCCAACCCTTTAACATTTCTCCTTCTGAATTAAAATAAAACTCATTTCGACCGCCTGACCAGTCTAATGTATGCCAACCTGTCAGCATATCTCCGTCAGAATCTATATAATATTCTGTACCACCAATTTTTCTCCAACCTTCAATTCTATCATATGTACTAAATTCAATACTAGCTGATCTTTTATATGAATCAATTTCTGTAAGACTTGAATTAATTAAAATATAACGATGAACTATTCCTGTAAAATCTATCGTTAATTCATATCCATTATCGCTTATATTAGCTGCATATGACGTAGTTTCCCATGATAATCCTACATGCAATCCTGTGAAAGAAGCATTAAAATCATCACACGATACAAACTTCTTTGACATATATCGGATTGTTGCACTCACATCAACATTAATTTTTCCGAATGCATACGGCTCAACATGATTAAACATACAACTTTCAGTCTGCTGATCTGGATAATCTGAAAACGAATACAAGCTTATCAAATTATCATCACCTAAAGTCATACTCTCTCTAGTATTATTACTGACTAATTCAGTTTGGGATAATGTTTCAATAAACATTTCTTCTGTAATCTCTACATTAGATAAGTCAAAATAATTTTCTTGTTCATTCAATAGATAACTATACTTGTCATAATCAAAAGTTTTACCTCTCTCAAATTCTTTATCCATTAATGAAAAGAATTGATCCGCTTGTTCTCTAGTTTTAAATTTAATTGGGATTACATCTTTTGGAATTTCATTTAGAACGTTTTCCGTATTGACAATAGCTGAGCTTTGCGTCTCACTTGTACTAGAAATAACCCCCTCACTGTCATTTGCATAAACACTCACTGGACACAAAAACAGAACAAATAGCATACCTATTATATACTGTTTCATTTGTTTCATTTGTTTCATTTGTCCTCCTCAAATTAAAAAATGTATAACATATGCATATGATATTTTTATTATACCATAATTTTGCATTAAGTCATGTTCTAAAATAAATACAATTTTATTATAGCATAGCTAAAAAGCTGCCGCATAAAAATTGCGACAGCTTTTTCTTCTGGCTTATTTTGTAAATAATTCTTTACGTTTTCCGATGACCAGAACGCCTGCACCGATAAACATGACTGCCATCAGCATTACATATAATCCTGCATTGGCGGTATCGCCTGTTTTTACGGTTTCATTCTTTGTATTTTCTGCTTTTGCAGCTTCGGTCTGTGTGGTTGAAACATTTTCATTCACAACCTTCGGTGCTTCCTCTGCCGTCTTTGCCTGTTCTGCAATAACATAGGTACTGAAATGGTTGGTTACAAAGACTGCTTTGCCGTCCTTGCAGGCTGCCTGCATATCTGTTGCCGTTCCGTCTGCTTCCATACGGAATACCTTTGTATTGGCTTCCTCATAGCCTGCCGGAATGTCTAATGTTACTTCAACGCCGCCAGGGAACTGATGAACAAATTCCGTACCTCTTAAAATAGAGATGTCTACGACTACCATTTTTTCATGCTATTCTTATATTCATTCACTTTTCCAGTGCAGTCTGTGCAGATGCCCTTCCAGATTCATCGTTTCAAAATTGTGCTGGCGGAGTGCTTCATACAGCACGATTGCAACGGAATTGGACAGATTCAGGGAACGGATATCGCCAATCATCGGGATACGGATACACGTTTCCTCATTATCGACCAGAATTTCTTCCGGAATTCCGGCACTTTCCTTGCCAAACATAATATAGCAGTCGTCCTCATAAGACACATCACAGTAGGTCTTCTGCGCCTTTGTCGTTGCCATGTAAATCTTTGCGCCGGGATTCTTTTCCAGAAAATCCGCATAATCATCATAGACCGTTACATCCAGCTTGTCCCAGTAATCCAGTCCGGCACGCTTTAACATCTTTTCATTCAGCTTAAAGCCGAGCGGTTCAATCAAATGCAGTCTTGCGCCCGCCGCCACACACGTTCTTCCGATATTTCCGGTATTCGCCGGCATCTCCGGTTCATGTAATACAATATTTAACATCTTTTCCCCTTTCTGATCCTGCAATCAACCAGTTACACAACTGCACCGTCCTATCCGTCAATGCCTCCGCCGTGTATTATAATTAATTCACATTAATTGCAATATCCAGTTCCATATGAATCTCATCACTTGTCAGCGGAACACAGATATTCTGACTGTAAGACTGCTTTAAATAAACATTTCCGCGGCATAAAGTCGGCGGTGTGATATCCATGGCAATGCCTTTTGTCGAAAGAATCGTTGCCGCATTTCCCATCATCATATTGCCCAGCTCATTAATCGCACTGGCAGACATATCGTCGAGTGCCGTAACCGGCATCCCCATCATCATCTTGGAGGCTACATGGAGCGCATGTGCTTCCGGAAATGACATTAAAACCTGTCCGCGCACTTCTCCTGTCACACCAATCATAATAATCACGGAATCACTTGCAAACTCCGTTGTCTTTACATACGGTCTGCCAATTTTCATATCGACCTGGCAAATATCTTTAATCACGCTGGTTGCCGCCATTAAAAAAGGATTGATATATTCTACGCTAAATTCTGCCATCATTTCCTCCCAAGGACTCTATAAACTTCTGTATTCTTTCTAATCCCACCTTTAAATTTTCGATGGAGTACGCATAAGAAATGCGCACAAAGCCTTCACCTGATGCTCCGAAAGCTGTTCCCGGTACTACTGCCAGCTTCTGTTCACTCAGTAACCTTGTTGCAAATTCCTCTGATGTCATCCCAAATTTCTTAATTGACGGAAATACATAAAATGCGCCATACGGCTCAAAACATTCCAGTCCCATCTCTTTAAAGGCATTGAGCAGAAAACGTCTTCTCTGATCATATGCCTCTACCATCATTTCAACCTCCATGTCACAATTTTTCAACGCTTCCACTGCCGCAAACTGGCTGTTCGTCGGTGCACACATAATCGCAAACTGGTGGAGTTTTACCATCTGTTCAATGACCGGGGCAGGTCCGCAGGCATAGCCTAAGCGCCATCCGGTCATTGCAAATGCCTTTGAAAAGCCGTTAATCACAATGGTCCGCTCCTTCATGCCAGGCAGTGAACCAATCGAACAGTGGCGCTTTCCTCCATATGTCAGTTCCGCATAAATTTCATCGGAAATGACATATAAATCCTTTTCAATAATCACCGGAACAAGTTCTTCCAGTTCTTCCTTCGTCATAATTGCACCGGTCGGATTGTTCGGATATGGCAGTACCAGTATCTTGGTCTTATCCGTAATGCTGTTTAAAAGCTGTTCTTTTGTCAGCTTAAAATCATTTTCCGCCTTTAATTCAATCGGCACCGGCACGGCATCCGCCATGACTGCACACGGCAGATACGATACGTAACTCGGCTGGGGAATCAGCACCTCATCCCCCGGATCTGTCATACAGCGCAATGCCACATCAATCGCTTCACTGCCGCCGACCGTGACAAAAATTTCATGCAGCGGGTCATAGTGCAGATCATATTTACGGCTTACATACCGGCTGATTTCTTCGCGCAGTTCTTTTAAACCTGCATTGGATGTATAAAATGTTCTTCCCTTTTCCAGCGTATAAATGCCTTCTTCGCGGACATTCCACGGTGTATCAAAATCCGGTTCTCCGACACCTAAAGAAATCGCATCCGGCATTTCACTGACAATATCAAAAAATTTACGGATTCCTGACGGTTCAATACCGATTATTTTCTTTGACAATGGATTTCTCATGGTGTCACCAGCATCCTTTCATCTTTTTCTTCTGCATCCAGTACCCTGCCGTAATCCTTATATTTTTTCAGTACAAAATGTGTGGATGTGCTGAGTACCGAATCCAGCGGTGAAAGCTTATTGGCTACAAACTGTGCCACTGATTTCATCGTCTTGCCTTCAATAATGACCGTAAAGTCAAATCCACCGGACATTAAATAAACCGATGTAATCTCATCATATTTATAAATGCGCTCTGCAATGCTGTCAAATCCCAATCCGCGCTGCGGTGTGACTTTCACTTCAATCAGGGCTGTTACTTTTTCTTCACTTGTCTTGTCCCAGTTAATCAGGGTATTATAACCGCAGATGACATGCTCTTTTTCCATATCCGCGATTTCATTGGCGACTTCCACCTCTGTCATGCCAAGCATAACCGCCATGTCTTTTAAATCGATTCTGCTGTTTTTTTCCAGCATATTTAATATCTTTTCTCTCATACATTCATCCGCCTTTCGCTGTAATCCAAGACTTATATAAAACGATATACCTCGTCCCGGTTCGGTGTGTCCAAATACCGTACCTCATCGTCATTGCGCAAAATTTTATTGTGGTCTGCCGTTGTTCTTCCAATGACAGATGCCTTAATTCCTGCATCAGACAATATTTTTATTATATCATGTCCGTTATCCGCTGTCATTAACAAAGCACCACAAGATTCCAATTCATATGGATTTACGTCAAAAATTTCACAAATTTCAATAATCTCCTGTCTGACCGGAATCTTTTTAAAATCAATATCCAGTCCGACTTTTCCGGCTTCTGCCATATCCCACAGTGCTGCAAAAATGCCGCCCTCAGAAACATCGTGCATACCGGTCACGCCTGCCTGTGCAGCAAGAAACGCTTCTTCCCCAACGGACATATCCTGTGCATTTCCCTGTGCCTTTTCAATCACGTCTTCTCTGTAAAACCGTAAAATTTCCGGGCGGTTCTTTGCAATAATCTGCCGGATGCCGCTGATACCAATCCACTTTGTCAGAATCACGTCCTGTCCCGGATGAATATTTTTCGCCGATAAATTTTTCCCGTCACACAGCCCGATTACCGTCACCGTTACAACCGGTTCTAAAACCGCTGCACTGCCCTGCGTATGTCCGCCGGAAATCTGGATACCCAGCGGTTCGCACTGCTTTTGGAGCGTTTCCATGATTTCCCGCAGCTTCGCCTCCTCTGCGGACAGCGGTAAAAGCACCGTACACTCCGCCGCCACGGGAATTCCGCCGCCTGCATAAATATTATTGGCGGCTCGCTGTACCGGATTTTTCGCTGCAATGTCCCCCGTCCCAGCCGCTGCCGCACTCACCACCGCAGGCTTGTCTTTCTTTTGCAGGCTGATATACGCACAGTCTACACCAATCGCCGGTTTCGCCGCATATTCTTCACGTTTTTTTATCTGTTTTAAAACAGAACGCTTCAAAATCGAATTTGATACTTTTCCCGGATTCATATACTCTCCATTCCGGCAGGTCTTTAAGTAAAACTTGCCACTTTGCCTTATTTAGGTTATGATTAGTAAAGCAGGGCTGATGCCACCATCGGCACAACCATTGCCAATACTAAAATAATAATGATAATTGCAGAAAAAATTTGCTTGTTTTTTTTATTGTTAAAATTAATCATTTTCTTCTCCATTCCGCAGGCATTTTAATGCCGGAGGAATCGCGGACTGAATTTATTCAGTTCTGCGATAAGCGCAGCTTTGTGACGCCTGCGGCACAAAACTGCCGTGTGAAAAATCTTGAATTTAAGGATTTTTCACACTTGCTCCATTTCTGTGATTATCCCAATGTAAAGGATAAATTATGAAACTGATACTGCCTTATTTTATACTAATATTATTTCTGCTTCAACATAATATGAAAAAAAATTCAAAAAAAGAGAAAATTAACAATGAAACCTTCTGGAAACGGGAGTCGGAAGCCAATTCTGTGCGGAAAAAAGATATTTCCGGACTGGATTACATCCGGATTCCGGATACACTGACCTGTCCGGATACGCAGGATGAACGTATCTTAAAGGAGTGGCATACAATTGAAGCTTTAAAAGAAAAAAAGATTTTAAATCTGTCAGGTTTTACGAACACCGATTTAAAATTGGAATACGGTGTCGGCAACTTAACCGACCTGACCGATTATGACAACAACTATGTCACACTGAGCCGCTCCCTTGCAAGAATTGCTGAACTACTGACAGAACAGGGGTTGAAAAAAGAGGCTGCCGCATTTTTGGAATTCGGCATTGCAACCCATACCGACATCGGTAAAAACTATACCCTGCTTGCCGGATATTACATGGAATATGGAAAGCCTGAAAAAATCGACTTTTTAATCGCACAGGCAGAGCAGCTTTCCTCACTTTCCAAAGACCCGATTATTGCCCGTTTAAAAGCCATCCAGCGCGGAGAGACTTCACCTGCCTAACTTTTTACTGCACTTACGATTAAACAGACTTCTTATTTTTTATACGGCAGTTTCCCATGTTCCGAAATAATGCCATCAATGATTTTAGACGCCTTGCTCTTTGTCAGGCTGTCAATGTCCTGCTCCAGTGTCAGCCCGTGATAGGAAACCAGTGCTGCCAGATATCGTTTCTGCGCCGCTGTAACCGGTGTATCTTTCCTGACCGTGTAATTAAGCGGCAGGGTTTCTCTAAATCCTTCATCGTCCGGCTTTACCGCATACAGCTTATAATAAAGCTGATGGGCGCTGACCGCATCGTCTAAGGCGCGGTGCGAATTACCCGGATTAATCTGAAAATATGCGCAAAGCACATCCAGATTTTTATGTTCCACCTCAGGAAGCAGTCTTCTTGCAAGCTTTAAGGTATCAATTCCGTTCTTTTCAAAAGGAATCCCATGATTCACACACGCTTTTTTCAAAAATGAATAGTCAAATATAATATTATGTCCCAGAAGCGGCATATCCCCGATAAAACTTACAATTTCATCAATTACTTCCGAAACATGCGGCTGCCCTGCCACCATTTCATCGGTAATTCCGGTCAGTTCCACAATCCGCTGCGACAGCTTCTCCTTCGGATTTAACAGACGGCTGTAGGTTTCTGTAATCTCGCCGTCACAGACCTTTGCCATGCCGATTTCAATAATCTGATTTTCTGACGGATTCAGCCCCGAAGTTTCCAAATCCAGTGCCACATAGTCCCTTATCATAACCAATCCTCGTTCCCCGTTTACTTTCTATCTCTTATCCTTTGATTTACAGATATCCTGCAAAAAACACTCACTGCACTTTGGCGCACGCGCCGTACAGATTTCCCGTCCAAATGTAATAATCTGTATATTGTATACAATCCAGTGGTCTTTCGGCAGGACCTTCATTAAATCATATTCAATCTTTTCCGGTTCGGTTTCCTTTGTAAAACCCAGTCTTTGGGAAATACGCTTGACATGGGTATCCACTACGATACTCGGTTCATGAAAAATATTGCCGCGGATGACATTCGCCGTTTTTCTGCCAACCCCCGGAAGACTTGTAAGCTCCTCTAATGAAGACGGCACTTCTCCGCCAAAATCCACACAGATTCTTCTTGCCGTTTCAATCAGGTTCTTTGCCTTGCTGTGGTAAAATCCAATCGAGCGGATATCCTGCTCCATTTCCTTTACATCTGCATGTGCAACTGCCGATACATCCGGGTACTTTACGAATAAATCCTTTGTCACAATATTGACCCGCTCGTCGGTACACTGCGCCGACAGCATCGTTGCCGCAAGCAGCTCCCACGGTGTCGTGTAATTTAAACTACACCGGAATTCTGTCGTATACCGCTCATCTAACCGCTCTAAAATGCTTTTCGTTCTTTTTGTCATAATCTCACTAATCTCCATTCCGCAGGCATTTTAATGCCAAAGGAATCGCGAGCCAAATATCAGATTTGGCTCTGCGATAAAAGCTATTTGTTTTTGGGTACACAAAAAGCGGGTGATGGGAATCGAACCCACGTATCTAGCTTGGAAGGCTAGTGTTCTACCATTGAACTACACCCGCAGATATTCAATTGAAAGTCGGGGTGACAGGATTCGAACCTGCGACCTCTTGATCCCAAATCAAGCGCTCTAGCCAAGCTGAGCCACACCCCGTTGGTGTTTTGTGTTGCCGTTTGTTGTCTGTTCCGCAACGACATGGATTATTATATTATATGATCTGCATAATGTCAACACTTTTTTTGAATTTTTTTCATTTTTTTTCGACACGTAGTTTCAAAGTGCGCAAAGCCGCATAAATACGGCCTTACACTCTTTTTAACTCAAATGTAAATTCCCCGGAATCTGAAATTTCCATTATAATATACGTACATTTTCCATCCTGCTGGCGCGGATAAGAAATGCTTCCCGGATTAATTAATGTAATCTCATCTTCCACCTGAATCACCGGACGGTGGGTATGTCCAAACATCACAATATCCATCCCCCTTGCAATTCCTTCCTGACGGATGGTCTGCAAATCCAGCGATACATAATAATAATGTCCGTGCGTGAGCAGTACATTTTTTCCGGCAATCTGTATTTCCAGTTCGCGCGGTGCCTGCGAATAGTAATCGTTATTGCCGGGCACCATATAGACCGGTCCCGGTATCATCTCATTGACAATATCTTCATCACCTTCCAAATCCCCAAGATGAATCATTGCATCTACGCTGCCCTCTTTTTCCAATGCCTCATAAAGATTGCCAAGGCGCTTATGCGTATCACTTACAATCAGAATTCTCTGCATATCTGACCTCCATATTTCACGCTAATTTAAATATTGTGCAAGCTGTGCCTTCAATTTTTCCAATGCCTCTCCGCGGTGGCTGATTTTGTTCTTCTCCTCCGGCGTCAGTTCTGCCGAAGTCTTTCCGTACTGTGGCAGATACACAATCGGATCATAACCGAAGCCGTTTGCCCCTTTGATTTCATGAGCGATAATCCCTTCCATTGTTCCTCTTGTGGTAAAATGTCTTCCGTCCGGAAATACAGCCGCCATTGCACATACAAAACGAGCCGTTCTGTCTTTGTCTTCTACCCCCGCAAGGCGGTCAATAATCGCCTGATTTTTGATATCATACGATGTATCATGTCCCATGTATCTTGCAGAATATACACCCGGCTCTTTATTCAGATAATCTACTTCCAGTCCCGAATCATCTGCAATCGTAAGTTCCCCTGTCAATTTCATGACCGCTTCCGCTTTAATCAGTGCGTTTTCTTCAAATGTCGTACCATTTTCTTCAATATCAATGTCAATTCCGGCTTCTTTCATGGATACAATCTCAACCTGCATATCTTTGCAGATTTCTTTCACTTCTTTAATTTTCCCCTTATTATTCGATGCAAGAATAATCTTTGTCATTTTAATCTCCATTCCGCAGGCACACTGCATTATACATTCTTTTTCGGCGGCTTCGGGCCTAAAAATGAGTAAAAGTACGTTTTTAACATACCGTTATAAATCTTTCTGTTTTTGTCCGCTTTTCTGCCGAAATATTTTTCAATATCCGTATAGGAAGTAATCACATACGCCGACCATGAATCTAATTTTGCAAACTGCTGTCCCAGCGCCGTATATAATGCTGGAAGCGCTTCTTTTTCCTCTAGACGCTCACCGTATGGCGGATTGGTAATCACAAAGCCGTATTTTTTCGCATGGCTTAACTGGCGTACATCTCGTGCCTGAAAATGAATCAGCTTGTCTACACCCGCATTGACCGCATTCTGCCTTGCAATTTTAATCACATTTTCATCTAAATCAAAACCCTGAATATCTGTTTCAATATCCATGCAGATATTGTCATTTGCTTCTTCTATCGCCATATACCACTCTTTTTTCGGTATCAGATTTTCCCACTGCTCTGCCGTAAACTCCCGGTTCATGCCCGGTGCAATATTCGCCGCCATCATAGCCGCCTCTATTGGAAATGTACCGCTTCCGCAGAACGGGTCCACAAAAATGCGGTCTTTATGCCACGGTGTCAGCATAATCAGCGCCGCCGCCAGAATGAGCAGCAGCTTTTTCTTGCCAAAGCCCCTTGCTTTTCCCCTTCCGAATGTTCCGAATTCCGATTCCTCGATCAGTTCCGCGTCCAGATTCTGAATGCCCTGCAACATATCCTTGCCTGTCATACCTGAAAACCCTCCTTTTTTAAGTAAACCGCCAACTTTTCCCGCATCCGGGACAGTCGCATCAGCACGGCGCTCTGGCTGATCTCGTAGCGCAGAGCAATTTCGCTGACGCTGTCGCCGAACCAGTATCGCCGGACGAAGATCATCCGGTTGTCCGCCGTCTGCTTCCATAGAAAGCTGCCCACCAGCCGGCTGATCTCGGCGCTTCTCACATCCGCCTCCTGCCACTGCCCGGGAATGCATTCTTCCATCTCCTGGGTCAGGGCGACGACCTCGGCCTTGCGCTTTGCCGCGTTGTTCCAGTCCAGCCGGTCAAAGGCAAGGTGGCGGCAGATTTTTGCGAGATAGGCAAAAAAGTGGATCGGCTTCGTGGGCGGAATGGTGTCCCACGCCTTTGACGTAAACCTGCTGATTGCGCAGGACGAGACCGCCAGCTGGGACCGCGTCCTCCCTGCTCCCTACGATATTCTCCGACAGCCTCGTGAGCTTCGCGCCATACCGGTCGTCCGTCTGACGGATGGCGTCTTCGTTTCGGGTGAAGAACAGCTGTATGATTTGTTCATCGTTCATTCAACGCACCTCCTGTGTTTTGTCCTTCACCCTGATAGAAGGATTTCCAACTCAAAACCTAACACATTTCGGGAGAATTCTCAAGAAATTTTTGAATACGAAAAGACGGCGTG
>ENA-OPCL01001521-OPCL01001521.1-human-gut-metagenome-genome-assembly--contig:-NODE-1521-length-16982-cov-1.862409_pt1 | contig 16982 bp, 18 predicted proteins | sample MGYA00241251_ERZ501482 | MGnify/ENA primary metagenome ERZ501482 (study PRJEB25962, sample SAMEA2042581) | human gut metagenome | biome: human gut; feature: human-associated habitat; material: faeces... | reverse complement strand
TATTTATAAATTTTTGGATTTATACAGTTTGTGCAGTAGGAATGTTTTGTTTACTAACACCGTTTGTGGAAAATATTTGGTTGGGAAAAGAATTTGGATTAGGAGAGTTAACTACATTTTTGATTGTTTTTAACTTTTTTTTAGATGGTATTATGGCACCAATTGATTCTGTAAAAAGTTCAGCAGGGATATATTGGAATGACAGATATATTCCAATTGCAGCGGCAATGTTAAATTTGATATTAAGTATTTTATTTGTACAAAAATATCAAATTGCAGGAGTACTGATAGGAACAATTGTAAGTAAAATTACCTTGAATTTTTGGATTCAGCCGTTACTTGTATATAAATTATTGTTTAAAAGACGTTTGTTAGATTATTTTGTAATGATAATTAAATATTTGTGTGCGTTTTTTGGAATTGAGGCATTATCTTATAGTGCGTTAAAAATGATTAATCTTCAGATGAATTTTATTATTTTAATTTTGGAAGGAATCCTTATTTTAATAGTAGTAAATATTATTTTATGGATATTGTTTGGAAGAACAGCTGAATTTAGAAATCTTATGGAACTGGTAAAAAATAAGATAAAAAGTAATTAAGAATTATAAATCAGGAAGGGAAATGGGAATGGAGAAATTATTAAGTATCATAGTTCCTGCATATAATGGAGAAAAATATCTTGAAAAATGTATTACTTCAATTATTGATCAAAGCTACAAGAATTTGGAAATTATACTAATAGATGATAAATCACCAGATTTGAGTGGAGAAATATGTGAAAAGTTTGCTATGAAAGATGATAGAATCAAGGTATTTCATAATAAAGAAAATATGGGGATATATGGAACAAGAAATAAGGGGATTTCTATAGCATCTGGAGATTATGTTACATTTGTTGATGATGATGATTATATAGAGAAAACAATGTATCAGAAAATGATGCAGAAATTTGAAGAAAATCAAGAAGTAGATTTAGTGCTTTGTAATTTTGAGAATATTAGAGAAACTGGAGCGAAAATTGGGAAAAGTAGGGAAAAAGAAGGAAAATATTTTAAAGATGAAATACGAAAAGATTTCTTATATCGATTAATAGGTAATCAGGAAATAGCATGTGCTGTATGGCGTTGCATATTTAAAAAAGAAAAAATTATAGAGAATGATATAAAGTTCATAGCTTCAAGAGTTAAAGATGATATGTGTTTTTTCTTACAATATATACTTGCAATTGACAGTTTATATTGTGTGGAAGAGTGCTTATATAATTATATTACATATGCAAGCTCAACAATTAATACATTAGGGATAGGAAATATTCAAGATGCAATGACAATGCCAAATTATTACTATGAAATTTTGAAAAAATATAATATGTTGGATTCTAAAATGAAAAGTAATATGGGAATAGAATATATTAAATCATATATGGCAATAAGGAAAAATTGTGATGATTTAGATATATATAGAAAATTAAATGATCCTAATTTTAGAAAATCTATGAAATGGGAATTCTTTTTTGCAATGAAAGGTAAGCAAAAAATAATATATTTATTATTAAAACTAAGATTATATGGAGTATTAGATAAGTTATTATAAGAATAGCTGAATTCCAATCTGAGGTTCAAAATGAATTAAAGAGAGTAGATAAAATCAAAGAAATTTTGAAAAAAATTTGAAATCAGTAAGAGTAGAAAATATAAGCTCCCAGGCACCTCTCTGTATATTTTTATTAAAATTGCACAAGAAAGCTTGGATTTATCAGGAGACCGTTTCAAGTTTTGTGTAAACTCAAAAAACTGACATAAGATTTTATTGATAGTTATTAAGAGCAGAGACCAGATTTTGGTTTTCTGCTCTTATCTGCATTATACAGGTATAAATGCACATGTCAAATAGAATCTCTAGAATTCTGCTTTTTCCAGCCGTTCTTCAAAGTAGATTTCCAGCTGGGCTCGTATCTGGGACCAGTCCCTGCGGCGCCCGGTCCATTTTTTAGTGATATCCATAGTAGCTAGATAGAGCATTTTTAAGAGGCTGTCATCGCTTGGAAATACAGTCTTGCTTTTAGTGACTTTACGCAGCTGCCGGTTGAATCCTTCAATCGCATTTGTTGTATAAATGAGCTTCCGCACTTCATTGGGATATTTAAAATAAGTGGAAAGTGTAGCCCAGCGTTCGCTCCAGGATTTATAGATCTTCGGATATTTGCTGTTCCATTTTTTACCAAAAGATTCTAATTCCTCCAGGGCTGCAGCTTCATCCGGTGCTGCATAGACCATTTTTAAATCTGCCATAAGTTTTTTCAGGTCTTTATAGGATACATAATTCGTGGTATTCCGGATCTGGTGGATGATACACTGCTGGATCTCGGTCTTTGGATAAACTGCTTCGATCGCCTGTGGAAATCCGTTCAGTCCATCCACACAAGCGATCAGAATGTCCTGCACACCACGGTTTTTCAATCCGTTAATAATAGACAGCCAGAATTTCGCACCTTCATTTTCCCCAACATACATGCCGATCACATCCTTTTTCCCATCCATATCGATCCCAAGGGCAATGTATACCGCACGTTTCACAATACGCCCTTCGCTGCGGACGTGGTAGTGGATCGCATCCATGTAAACAACAGCATATATCTCCTGTAGTGGACGCTCCTGCCATTCCTTTACAAGTGGCATTATTTTATCGGTAATACGGCTGATCGTGCTGTCTGAAATATCCAGATCATAAAGCTCTTTTAAGTGTGCTTCAATGTCTCCCGTGGTCATTCCTTTTGCATACATAGATATGATCTTTTCTTCCATGTCCTGAGTGACCGTATTCTGATATTTTGGTATCAGCTGCGGTTCATACTCCCCTTTGCGGTCCCTGGGTATTGCAATGTCCATATCCCCATAACTGGTACGCATTGTTTTCCTGGAATGTCCATTCCGGCTGTTATCGGTCTCTTTATTGCGGTAATCGTATTTGGAATACCCCAGTTCCTCATTAAGCTCTTCGTCAAGAACCCCTTCCAATAAAACAGACATCATGTCCCGCATGATGGAATTAACATCGTTTCCGCTTTTGATACTGATATCATTCTCCTTGAGATATCCCTGCATCATTTCGCGCATTGCTGCTTTTTGTGGTGAATCACTTTTTCTTCTTGCCATAATAAAAACCTCCAAACTGAGTAATCTTATCTTACATCAGTTTGAAGGTTTACACAAACTTTGGGACACTCCTACATAAAATAATAATTATCTCTATTTACTTCTATTTTTCTTATTTTAAACCCATGCGAATGATCTTTAAATCCTGGAACTGTTGCTTGATATTTCTTTTTTACTTTCCTTGCTTTTTTATAACTACTATAATATCCTATATTCATAGATTCTATTCCTTTGTTTTGCTTTTCGTATATTAAATTATAAACATACATATTTATTACATATCTCCTTTCAAATCGTCACTGCAAAAATAACCATCTTTCCACTCCTCATGATTTATTATATATTTACTTATGTAAAAGTCTTCCTCATGTCCTATAAATCTTGGTTGTGTTTTAAATCTTTCTATTGCTTTTTGAGCTAATTGTTCAGATGAATATACTGCAATTACCTGTTCATCAGATTTTCCACTCTCTTCATCTAAATACCACCAACTCAGTTCATACACTATCATTTTATTTTTCCTCCTCATAATTTATTTCCTATGATATTTTATTATACGGCTATATTCTGATCCAGATCCTTTGCCCCAATTCCCTTTTCCGTATTTTTCATTTAGTATTCTAGTTGCATATTGTTTTTTACTTTCTCCTTTCTTTTGTTTTTTATATTTTGACCACTCTGGTGCATTTGTGGATCTTTCTTTCTTGCTCTTTTTTGATTCACCTTTATTTTTAGTATTACTTTTTGATTTACTTTTACTATACATTATCCTATTAAATGTTCTCCATGTAAGCCATACAGATATTTTAGTTTTAAAAGTAACTCTTTTTCCTGCATATCGTGTCTTGATTCTTCGTCTTTTCCAAGTTGAATATGATACATAAAATACCACTCCTCCGGCAACTATCTTTACTAACGTATACAATGCCACTGCATAATGTCCACTAGGATCCACATAATTCACTGGATTGTTTGCACAATACACGTATAAATGTTGCGTATCAGGTTTATCATTTTCTCCATGATAAGTATCTTCTGTTAGGAATCTTCCATCTTCTGGATTATAATATCTGGCATTCAGATAATACAATCCCGTACTCTGATCATAGATTCCGCCAGTATAGCACACTTCATTTTTCGCCTGATCATCTCCATGGATTGTTGTCTCTCCGAAATCCGTGACTTCGTAAGGTCTCAGGGAACTTAAGTTCATACAGTATCCTGATATGTCGTTTTCATTCTCCCCTTATGCTTGGATTGTAACATTTCACCATTTTACAGGCAATCAGATTTAGTTTTTTCGTCGTTTAATACAAAAAGCTTTTTTATTTTTGTGAAATATTATGGTTGACTTTTTTAATAAGTATACCTACTTAATATATTGTTCCATTACTATACAAAAAAAGAACCCTGATAACTAAATTACCAAGGTCCTTTCCATATTCCCGCAAAAAACTAAATCATATAATCTTAGCTTCTTGCTCTTTCTTCTAATAAAGCTTTTACTTCTGCTTCTGTTTCTAACTGCATTACTTCATCAACTAATGCTTTACATTCATCCATTGTCCACAGAGACATTACTTTTCTTGTAGCAAGGATTGCTGTAGCACTTACTGAGAATTCGTTTAATCCGAATCCTAATAATACTGGTACTAATAATGGATCGCTTGCTGCTTCTCCACACATACCTGCCATGATGTCTTCTTTGTTTGCAGCTGAGATGATATTTCTGATAGAACGAAGTACAGCTGGATTGTATGCAGAGTACAGATATGCAACATCTGGGTTACCTCTGTCGGCTGCCATTGTGTATCCAGTTAAATCGTTTGTACCGATACTGAAGAAGTCTGCTTCTTTTGCAAGAATGTCAGCAATTAAGCTTGCTGCTGCAGTTTCCATCATAACACCAACCTGGATATCTTTGTCGTATGCGATACCTTCTGCATCTAATTCCTGTTTCAGTTCTTCGATGATCGCTTTGACTGCACGAAGCTCGTCTACACATGTTACTAATGGTACCATGATACGAACTTTACCGAAGGCACTTGCACGTAATAATGCACGAAGCTGTGGTTTGTAAATATCTTCTTTTCTCTGTAAGCAGAAACGTACTGCTCTGAATCCTAAGAATGGATTCTCTTCTGTTGGAAGTCCAAGATATGGAAGTGCTTTATCCCCACCGATATCCAGTGTACGGATGATCACTGGTTTACCGTCAAGAGTTTCAGCTACTTTCTTGTATGCTTCAAACTGAGCTTCTTCTGATGGAATCGCATCGCTTTCCATGAATAAGAACTCAGATCTGAATAATCCAACACCTTCTCCATCACGCTCTAAGACACCTTCTGCTTCGTCTGGTCCACCGATGTTAGCAACCAGTTCCACAACGTGTCCGTCTGCTGTCTGGGATTTCTGTCCAACAAACTTCTGAAGGGCAGCTTTCTCTTCTAAGAATTTTGCTTTCTTAGCTTTATATTCTTCTACAACAGATGCTTCAGGATTGATGAATGCTTCTCCTGTTGATCCGTCAAGAACAACTTCATCTCCATCATTAACGATAGAAACGATGTTTTCGATACTAAGAACTGCTGGAATTTCCATAGATCTGCAGATGATCGCAGAGTGAGATGTCTTACCACCAATCTCTGTTAATACACCCTGAACGTTTGCAGGATTGATTCCTGCTGTCATAGATGGTGTTAAATCTTCTGCTACTAAGATTGTTCCTTCTGGAACTGCACTGATATCTACTTCTTCAATTCCAAGTAAGATCTTAATTAAACGAGTTTTGATGTCGCCTAAGTCAGATGCTCTCTGCTGTGTCAGTTCATCGTCTGCCATAGCGAAGATCTGTGCGAAGAAATCGCAAGCTTCTTCTACAGCAGCTTCTGCGTTGATCTTCTCTCCATCGATCTTAGCTTCGATCTGTTCTGAGATTGCTGGATCCTGGATCATCATGATATGACCTTCTAAGATCTCTGCTTCCTGCTCACCAGCAGTTACTTTCATGGATTCAACCATCTTCTGAGTCTTCTCAATGAAAACTTCAATTGCATCGCTTAAACGTTTTTTCTCTGCTTCTGTATCTTCGATAGACTGTTTTGTGTAATTAAGTTCTTCTTCCTTAATCTTAACGATCTTACCGATACCGATACCAGCAGATGCTCCTATACCTTTATACATGTTGCCACCCGTCCTTTATCAAATTATATGTTACACTCGTTATGAGCAGTGATTATTCACCTAACCCAGATTCAATCAGTTCTGTTGCATGTGCAAGAGCTGCTTCTTCGTCTGGACCTTCACATACTAATTCGATTTCAGAACCACATTTGATGCAAGCTCCGATGATGTTTAATAAGCTTTTAGCGTTGATTTTTTTATCTTCGAATACGATAGTTACGTCAGATTCGAATTTAGTTACAGCTTTCGCTAAAACTCCAGCTGGTCTCATGTGTAATCCCTGTTCGTTTTCAATGACAAATTTCTTTGATACCATAATTGTTTCTCCTTCTCACATATAAAATAATTTTAATTTATCTGGATCTTTAACTGGCTTATCTTTGTACTCATCTAAGTGCAATTTCTTAAAAAAGCATAAAAAAAGACCTACTTTAACAAATGTTCACACTTATTAAATAGGTCTTGCCTGCCTCACCAGTCACAATCCAAAATTCGATAATATTATAATATCAAATTTTGCCTTATAAGTCAACCTGGTTTTATGACTGATGCCCCATTTCTAAGATCAGTCTTTTGACATAAATGATCAGATACATCTTCTCATCTGCTGAAAGTTTGCAGTTGTAATGCTGCTCGATATGTTCCACGATCTTCTGACTGCACACATAGGCTTCTGGATACTTCTTCTGATTACGTTCATAAAATTCAACATCATCTTCTTCGTCTTCTTCTATCGGGCGTTTCTTTGATAAGATTTCCGTCTCAAGATATTGTAAATGTGTTGCAAATCTCTGATATGCTGGATGTTCCGTATCTAGCACGATTTCATAAAACTCCTGAATGATCGCCATGACTTCTTGTACAAAAGATGATTTGCCGCTAAGGTCCAAGGTAAAAATCTTCTCAATCTTCGTCTTATCTAATTCGTCCCCGGTTTTCTTGCGAAATCCAATTCCTTTTCCCATCAAAATAACTTCTTTTCCGTTTGAATCAAATGTACTGACCACGTTATTGTTGATTACTTTCTGTATGATCACTTTCTCACCTCCTAGATACTTCCAAGAATCTCTTTTGGAATGTATGCTTCTACGTAAATTCCATCATCTCTGTATTCTTCTTTCAAAAGCTGTCCATGACTTCGAATCAGCTGGATCTTTCCTGCTTCCTGATATCCATACAGCTTTTCTAAATATAATTTCTGTTTTTGCAGTATTTTCTCGATCTGCTCTAACAACTGATCGGTTCCTTCGCCATTTTTCCCAGAAATCCTTACCACCGCTTCTGCATTTGGATCTTTTAAGATCTCATCACCATTTAACAGATCGATCTTATTGAATGCTGTAATGATCGGTGATTCGTTAGCTCCTAACTGCTTTAATGTATCATAGACTGCTTCCATCTGTTTCTCTTTCTGCGGATTGGATGCATCAACTACATGCAGGATCAGATCACTGTATTTGGCTTCTTCTAATGTACTTTTAAATGCTTCAACCAGATGATGTGGAAGTTTGCGGATAAAACCGACCGTATCCGTCATAAGAATTGTCTGCCCGCCACTTAAATCTAAACTCTTTGTCGTTGGATCAAGGGTTGCAAATAACTGATCTTCTTCATAAACTCCTGCATTGGTAAAATGGTTTAATAGTGTTGACTTTCCTGCATTGGTATATCCAACGATACAAACCACTGGCAGGTGATTCTTCTGGCGTTGCTTTCTCTGGACTTCTCTGTGCTTTACAACATCTCTTAACTCTGCTTTTAATCTGGAGATTCTTGTACGGATCAGTCTTCGGTCCATCTCCAGTTTCTTCTCTCCCGGACCTCTGGTTCCGATTCCTCCACCTAATCTTGATAAGGCTCTTCCTTGTCCGGTAAGCTTGGATGCTCTGTATTTTAACTGGGCAAGTTCGACCTGGATCTTACCTTCTCTTGTAAATGCTCTCTTCGCAAAAATATCAAGAATGATCAGTGTTCGATCCATCACTTTGGTATCTAATGCTTCTTCTAAATTGCTGATCTGTGCTGGTGATAATTCGTCATCACAGACGATCCCTGTCGCATCAGTTCCGTATAACAAAGCATTGACTTCATCGATCTTACCTTTTCCGATATAAGTTCCTGGATGTGGTGTTTCTCTTACCTGGATCACCCTTGCTGCAACCTCGGCTCCTGCTGTTTTGACCAGTTCTTCTAACTCATCCAGAGATTCTTCTGCTTCTGTTGTGTCTTGATCAGCAACCGCGACCAAGATCACTTTCTCTATGATTTCTTTTTTGATTTCTTCCATAATATATGTTCCTGTATCTATTTTCCTAATTTTCCTAATATCTGTTGGACTGCCATGTCAAATGCTTGCTTCTTCGCTGAATCCCTGCCCATCGTCTGATTCATCATTTGACTTTTTTCAATTCTTTCCTGATTCTCTTTATAATATTTGATCAGGTCCATTCCTATATATTCTTCACATGACCGACAGCTATTCTCCATCTCCTCTTGCGTAACTTCCCATGCATCTACAACTCTGTGATCATCCTTGCTGACTGCCAACATTAATGTTACGGGTTCTGTAAATGCATTCGTCTGTGCATAACCCATAGAGATCACTGATTCTCTCCCATATTGCCCTTTAAATACTTTGTATACTTCGGATGTGTATTTTGACCGTTGATTTTGTTTATAAGAATAACAAATAAATACTATTATACAAAATACAATTCCGATTCCTACAGCCAGAATTAACATTTTATTCTTGTATGATGTTTTTATAGAAACGAAAACATCATATTTCCTTTCTTTTTAATTTGTGATGCTAAGAATCATTATACAACGATTCTTTTTTTGTAGCAACCAGAAAGAAACCGGCTTTGCCATACTTTCTTATATCATAGAGAGTTCCATCGGAATTTCCTGCTATATTATGTTAAAAAAAGATATCAGCTGATCCTAAAACCAGCTGATATCTTTATCTTCTATATCTTCTATCAGAAATTATTCTATCCTCTTGTCTTACCACCCGCAACGTTAACCGTCACACCATGTACGTAAGAAGATCTCTTGCTTGCAAGATATACACACAGATCTGCAACTTCAGAAAGCTTTCCAGAACGTCCTAGTGGAATTGTGGATGTTTTGGAATATCCTGCTCTTAACTGTTCTACTGTGATCCCTCTTGTATAAGCCAGAGCTGTTTCATAACCGATCGTACGAAGTCCTGTAGCTTTCATGATCCCAGGTGCTACTCCGACAACGCGGACTCCCTGTTTTCCTAATTCTTTTGCCCATGATCTTGTTAAAGAGTTTACTGCATTCTTTGTAGCTGCGTAAACACTCTGTCCTTCGGATCCTTCCAGACCACTTTCAGAAGACATGTTGATAATGACACCTTCACCTTTTTCAACCAAGATCCTTCCAACTGCCTGCGCACAGAAGAAAACACCTTTTAGATTTACATTGCATACTTTATCCCATACTGCCTCATCTAATTCATATTGTCCTTTTGGATCCTTTGGATCAACTAACAGACGTGGAATATTGATTCCTGCATTATTCACTAGTACATCAATTGTTCCGAATGTTTCTATTGTTTTTGCTACCATAGCTTCAACATCAGAAACTTTTGTTACATCTGTTCTTACATATAATAACTGGCCTTCTTTTGCATCCATCTCTGGTGCATTCTCTGCCATATCAGAAATAACTACATTCGCCCCTATATTCAAAAACTCCTGCGCAACTGCTTTCCCGATTCCGGATGCTGCGCCTGTGACGATGACTGTCTTCCCTTCTAATTCTAACCAATCGTTATTCATCGTTATGATCTCCTTTTATAATTTTTCTTCTGCAACAGACTGCTCGTGTTGTGCCACATTCTCAAATGAATCCCATTTTGTGGAGAACAGTAATAAGAACAGTGTGTCGATCACTGACATCGCTGCCATTCTTGTGAAACTAACCTGATCATGGAAAATGTGTTCTCTTGTTGCTGTCAGCAAAACATGATCACATAACTCTGCAAGTGGCGATTTGGATTGATTGGTGATCGCAATTGTTGTTACACCATTATCTTTCACGATCTCTACCATCTTCACAAGTCTTTTGGATGCCCCAGAAGCGGAAATCGCAAAAAATACATCACCTTTTCTCAAAGTTCTGGAAAATGCTTCCTGACTCTCCCAGATTGTTGAACTAACTGCTTTCAATCCTAACTGATTGAACTTGTAAGATCCATCCAGTGCGATCGGGATCGTATCTCCCATCGCAGCGAATTCGATCAGATTGGCATGTACGATCAGATCCACGATCTCTCTTAATTCTTCTGGATTAAAATTGTGAAACGTCGCTTTGATCTCTTCCACTTTACTGATCATGATATTATTGAGTGATTTGTCCATCTGATCGATATCGATCTCGTTCGATATCACCTGTTCTTCCTGCTGTCGTTGTTCTCCGGCCAGCTTGATCTTCAACTGATGAAATCCCTTACACCCGATCTTCTTACAAAAACGGATGATCGTTGCCTGGCTTGCATCACAGTGAGATGCAAGTTCTGATACAGACATCTCGATCGATTCAGATGGATGACTGATCAGATAATCGGCTACTTTCTTCTCTGCATCATATAAACTATCATATGTTGAAAAAATCTGGTCTCTAACTAAGATATCACTACTCATACTACTCCCTTCTAAATCTCAGGAGCATTCTGTATGAAATACCTTTCTGCCTCACCGCTCCATAAATTACCATTGCGTCCTACGATTGATTTTAATTCTCTGATATACTCATCATCGCTGTTTTCATCGAATTTGTCAACCTCTGTTAATGGAAATTTTTTGTGCGTATAGACAATTTTTTTACTTCCTTCAAGTTCTGGTAACGCCTTTGTTGTTTCAACCGCATGGTCAAGCCCTAATATATGTGTTGCGATCTTTGCAACATTGACTGTCTTGTTCTCGATCAGTTCAATAGATTGTTTCATATCTTCCGTATTTCCACCACTTGTTCCCACAAAATGTGTAGAATTATAATGAATATTATAGAAGTTTACTCTGGATGAAAATTCTTGATCGGCAGGCCCTGAGAAGAAATTCAAACATCCATCGAATGCTAACATTTTAACTCCGTATGTTACCATTTCTTCATTTGGTGCAAAAATAAAGACATCATCAAACCCTTTTTCTGAATATTTACGTAGCTCTTTATTGACATCTGCTATATCTCTTGTATTGACATATACAAGATCTACACCATTCTTCTTTGCTTCTTCTACTGTGTATAACCTTGCTGCCATATCAATCTTCTTCTGTGTTCTTCCTGTGACAACCAGCGTCTTTGGTTTCTTTGGTCCATGGATTGCAAAGTCGATCGCTAAAAATCCCATTGGCCCTGTTGCACCGAGAAGTGCGATCGCTCCACCTTCTTTAATTCCCATCACATGTTCATATGAATACATTTTCTTCATATGATACTGTGCATTAAATGCACCCACGACACATGACAATGGTTCAACGAGAGATCCTTCAAAGAAGGAATCTCCGTTGTATTTTAATAGTGAACCATTTTCCATAACCTGATCAGAAAATATGATCGTTGTGGCATCCCCTCCCATATGATGGAAAGAATATCCTGGAGCATAGCCTCTGATATCTCCAATGTTAGGCTGAATGACAAATTTGTCACCTTCCTGATACTGATCTTTCCATTTTTTACCGACCTTTTTGATCGTTCCACAAAATTCGTGTCCTAAAATGATCGGATTTTCACTGATATCATCTGGTACTTTTTTGTGTTTTTGTGCCTGGGTGATCGCTTTGTAACTGGACATACATAAGCTGTCTGTTACAACCTCTGCCATAATTTCATCGTCTTGCATCTCTGGCAGTTCAAATTCATCCAGTCTTAAATCCATTTCTCCGTAAAGTCTTACTGCCTTTGTTTTCATAACTTTCCCCCTAACAGATTATGCCAAAATTCCTAATCCATATCCAACAATTCCTACTGCAAATAAGATAAAGATAATTGCGATCGGACTGATGTTTTTCTTTAATAATTTAGATACGACCAAGGTTAAAACTAATGCTAATAATCCTGGTAATAACTGATCTAAGATATTCTGTACTGTTGTTACTGTTGTTTTTCCGTTTGTTGTTACTCTAGATACTACAAGTGGTACGTTGATCGTCGTCCATTTAGATACCAGTGCACCCATGACGAACAGTCCAAGGATAGAAGCTCCTTCTGTGACTTTCTGTAACATGTTTCCTGCTAAATGTTTTACAAAGTCTAATCCTTTTTTGTATCCGAATTCAAGTCCAAAGTAAAGTGCTGCCATACGTACGATGTTGAATGCTAAGAAGAATAATACTGGTCCTAATGCACTTCCTGTTAATGCTAAGGATGCACCGATCGCTGCTGTGATTGGTCTTAATGTTCCCCAGAAGATTGGATCACCAACTCCACAGAAAGGTCCCATTAAACCAATCTTGATACTTCCGATCGTTCCTTCATCGATATCTGCTCCATTTGCTTTTGCTTCTTCCATCGCTGCTGTTACACCTAAGACTGGTCCTACAGCTGCTGGTGTTACGTTGAAGAATGTCAGATGTCTCTTTAATGCTGCTACTTGTTCTTCTTTTGTATCATATAATCTTTTAATAGCTGGTACCATGTCGAAGCACATACCTAATGCATGCATTCTTTCGTAGTTAAATGATGCCTGCTGAAGGTTTGTTCTCATGAACATATTAAATCTATCGCCTTTTGTTAATTTCTTTTCACTCATCTTTAAATTCCTCCTCTTTCTTAGTCAAGTTCGTCGTCTAGATCATCATCCAGATCATCGCTGCCACCTGCACCTGCTGTTACTGGTGCTGCCACTGGTGTCTGGAATTTAGGATTTAACTGTACATATACGATTGCGAATACCGCACCCATGATTCCGAATGCAACTAAGTTAAATTCTGTAAACGCTGCAATTACGAATCCAAGGAAGAAGAATGGCATTAAGTATTTTGCACCCATCATGTTTAATACCATTGCGTAACCTACGACTACGATCATTCCACCTGCAACTGTTAATCCACCAGTTACTACTTTCGGAATGCTGTTTAATAATGTCTGTACACCTTCTGGACTTACAACTGCTGCTACTAAGAATGTAGGGATCGCTACACGAAGTGCCTGTACAACCAATGCGGCTACATGACAGATATCAAGCATCTTGAAGTTTGCATCTTCTGCATATTTGTCAGCTGCGTGCTGGAAGAAGATTGTTACTGTACGAGCAAATACTGTTAACACCTGACCTGCAACTGCAACTGGAAGTGCGATCGCGATACCATTTGCTACAGACTGATGTCCTACAACTACAAGAATCGTAGAAATGATACTTGCTAATGCTGAGTCAGGAGACTGTGCTGCTCCGATGTTCATCCATCCAAGAGCGATCATTTCCAGTGTACCTCCAAGTAAGATACCTGTTTTTACATCTCCTAAGATCAATCCAACAACTGTACATGCGATCAGTGGACGATGTGTCTGGAAGGAATCAAGCACGCTTCCCATTCCAGCGATACATCCAAAAACAACTAATAAAACGATTTGAACTGTAGATATTCCCATTTTTAAATCCTCCTTTGTATCTCTCTTATCCTTCGATGCCTTCGATCTTGCTCATAAGATCTACTTTTTTGTCTGTGGCTACCGGACGGATCTCTAATTCAATTCCCATCTCATGAAGTTTCTTAAATGCTGCGATATCACTTTCATCAACAGATACTGCCTTTGTGATCTGAGTCTTTCCTGTCTTGAATGCCATTCCTCCAATGTTGACACTCTTGATCGGAACCCCTGCTTCTGCCATTCGCAGAACATCCTGTGGACATGTATATAAGAAGAATACTGTGTCCTTTTCATATTTTGGATTGTTGTAAACACGAACTGCTTTTGCTACGTCTACAACGCTTACTTTTACTCCTGGAGGTCCCACCTGTAAAAGTAATGTTTTACGGATCTGGTCTTTTGCTACTTCATCACTGCAAATGATGATTCGCTGTGCGTTTGCTTCTTTGGACCAAACGGTTGCAACCTGTCCATGAATCAGTCTGTCATCGATTCTTACTAAATTGATTTTCATAGTTCATCATCCTCCATTTCATCTTCGTTTGTATTACCAAGCAATTTCTTGCATGATTTCACATAATCTCCTGAAAGTTTGTCATATACTTCGCCAGCCTTGATATCTTCTTCCATTGTTCTGATTCCTACAACATCGATCAGCATTGGTAAGCTCAATCCTGTAATAACATCCATTCGATCTTGTCCGATCACGGTCTCAAATGCTGCATTATAAGGACTTCCTCCAAATAAATCTACAAGGAATAAAATTTCTTCGTCTTCCTTATAGCCATCGATCAATTCTTTGTATCTGGCTTTTAATGTCTCTGCATTCTCACCTGGAACAAATGTTACGATGTCAAGATCATCAATTGCTCCGAACACCATTCCCGCAGAATTCACAACCTCTTTTGCCAACATTCCATGGGCTGATACAATTAACTTCATTGCTCTCCCTCCTTTAGCACGAAATTTATTTTTTTAATTTTGTCTCATGTGAAATTTTATTTTGTATCTTGATTATAGTCATAAACCTAAATTTCGTCAACTTATTTTTCGTAAAATTTTATTTTTTGTATAAAGTCATGATTTTTGCTTTCTATTTTTGTATATTTTGCACAATTTTCAATTGATCTTTTCTGTTTCTGCACAAAAAAAGAAGGACTTTCGTCCTTCCTAACTCTTATCATGAAATTGTCACGAAATTATCGTGTCTCCAAAAATGTCAGCTCTTTCTTGCCATTTGCATCCTTTGGATAGGCTTTTACATAAGCTTTTGCATAACGATATGCTGTATCAAAATCAAACATGGATTCATACGCACTGATCCTAGCGAATAAAACTTCCTTCTTATTCTCAAGCTCCTTCTGTTTTAATGCTCTCTCGATCACTTTTAGCCCTTGTGTATACTTCTCCTGCTTTGCTAACACCGCATATTTTGTACAATAGATTTCTCCATCGTCTGGATGCTCTTTTATTCCCTGATCACATACATCTATTGCTTTGTTTAGCTTCTTCTGCTGGGCAAGGCAATATGCTTTCAAAGAATATGCCCGGCTTTCTCCATGATCGATCAGCTCATCATAGATCTCTATAGCTTTCCCATACTCTCCCATCTGATAAAGAGCCTCTCCTTCGTAGAATAAAACATCTTTTTTTTGCTTTGTGAAAATGAGAGTGAATTTCCCTGCTGCATGGTCAAATTGTTCGTATGCTTTCTGATATTCTTTCTTATCAAGATATGTAATTCCTTCGCTTGCTGTCATTCTTTGGCTGATATATCCAAATCCGCAAAAAGCAGCCAGTGCGATCAGGACAACTATAACTGCTGTAATGATTCCTTTTCCTTTACTGTTCATAATCTTTCTCCTGCTTTGCATTTTTAATTCTTCTGCCTCTTAGTATAACAAATTCTCTTTTCGCATACAAGCTAAGCCTTCCTATATCTTTCTTCCCTTATTTTGTAATATAGAATCCAGAACTCTTTCGCTGTGTGATATTTCCACATTTATCGATAAATCTTGCATAGATACTCACTTTTTTGTTCTTCTTTTTATAGGTTATCTTATTCGCCGTTTTCCATCGATATTTGGATGCTTTTTTGCCTTTTGGCACGATCTTATATTGTGTCTTTGATTTCCCGCTGATTCCATAGGATGCTGAAAATACAAATTGGGCTGACTTTTTGATTTTTTTATTGTAAGACGTTTTTGTTGACGTTTTCAATGTCTTGATTCCTGATCTGTTAACCTTGATCTTCGTCTTTGTTGGTGCTTTTTTATCTACTGCGATTCCTGGAAGCTGCATCTCATCTATCCCTGCATCTGTGACAAACCTCACATAGACCCTGCCTATCATGCCGTCTCTGAGCGTTAATGTCGTACCGGTTTTGTATGGTACACTTCCTTTGGAAGTTCCTTTTTTCACAAATTTGTACTGAATCTGTTTTAGATTTGTGAAGCTTTTTGCCTGTGCTGAAATCCTGATCTTGATGTTTTTTCTCTCATAATGCTGATATGCTGCTGAGGCATCGGAACGAAGTGGTGTCATTTTCTTCTTTGTATTTGCCTGCACTGTAACTTTCTGCATCAAAGGGGTACGCTTCTGTTTCACTACATATCCCGCATGACTTGGTACATTACCGCCTTTTTGTGCTGACACACTTAGATTCTTACCATCGGACGATACTACGATCGTTCCTTTATCTGATGTCTGATAAACATCCATTCCTGACAGATCACGAAGTACATTGCTCTCTGGTGTCTGATTTACATTTTTATATCCATTACTGATGATCGCAATACTTGCACCTGTTCGATCGATCAGATACTTATGATCCGAATCGTATACATAACGACCTTTCGGTTTATCCTGCAAACGAACATCCTGATATCCATGATGTGGCTGCTTTAATACCTGTGCACTTAAATCGTAACCTCTAGCTACAATCTTTTTGATCGTTTCCTGCTGTGCATCGCCTGTCATTAAAAATGAATTACTACCATAAACGATCCTCGTCACTATCGA
>ENA-OPCL01001508-OPCL01001508.1-human-gut-metagenome-genome-assembly--contig:-NODE-1508-length-17071-cov-17.512811_pt1 | contig 17071 bp, 5 predicted proteins | sample MGYA00241251_ERZ501482 | MGnify/ENA primary metagenome ERZ501482 (study PRJEB25962, sample SAMEA2042581) | human gut metagenome | biome: human gut; feature: human-associated habitat; material: faeces... | reverse complement strand
CGCTGGAGCTTGAACGAGTGCGGGCTCGTGCGGCTTGCGTTGCAAGCCGTTCCCTCGCTCCTCAGTTAGCTTGTTCCACTGCGGCGCGGCTATTGGAAACTTGTTCATGGGGGTTTATCAAGTCGTTGCCTTTTCCTTTGTAAGAGTGCATCTTCGTGAGAGCGCATTTCCGCTCAAAATGATTAACTTGATATATCTATATTGTAGGGATATGGTGAGTTCGACCATTTAAAAATCCCCGCCTCAACTCAATAAATCACTGCCGCGGTGCCCTGTTACCATACATTATATATATATACGCCTTTCGCATAGCGGATATATAAAAGAAACATACCCGTAAAATCATATTTTTGATTCAACAGCGGCATATAGAGTCTTTTATATTTCTCTTGAAGCCATTTAATCGAAAAATCAGCCTTATTTTTCTAAAACACAATGAATTTTTGTGCAACATTACCCACAAAAAATCGAACTATTGTTCTTGTAAATAAATAACACGGCATTTTTAATCGGAAAATGTAATGAAAATGACGTTTTTCGACAGTTTCGATAAAAGTGTATCGGTTTTTACCTATAATTTTCCGCTTTTCTTTTGTGCATAACGCACAAAAATGATTAAAAATATTTAAACTTGTTGACAAGCCGCAAAGCAAAGGGGTATTCTTTACATGAGGGGATAGTTATACCCTCTTGCTTTGCATTGCCCGAGCAGAGCAATTATTCTGTCGCCAATGTGTTCCGTCAATTTGCGGGAGACGGGATGCTCAATATATGGTGAAATTTTTAAATGGAGGTGTAATTTTTGAAGAAAATGAAACGCTTGTTGGCAGTCATCCTTGCTTCGCTGCTCATCTTGTCCTCGGCAACCGCCGCGGCGAGCGCGTACAAGTACGATTCTTACAAGGATGGCAAGCTGACAAAGTACGACTTTACCGATTCTGCGGTTCTGACCACAGAGCAGTATGCGTCTATGTTGCTTGACTATGCCGATGAGGCGCTCGCCAAAGCGAACATCACGATGGATCTTTCGATTCTCGGTAAGCTTGATGCGACGTCTATAGACAATGCTCTTTCGAGCGTCTATAAGCTCATCAACAGCAACGGAGCCATTCTTTGGCTTGCCGGCGACCTGAACAGTGTCAAGGTTTCCGCAATAAAGGACGCACGTCGAAGCAACGGAACCGATGTAGCGGTTATCAACTCGCTCTTCCAGTTTCTTGCGGACAACAACCCGATCATCAAGAAGGTTGTTATCGGCGGTATCGGTAAGCAGAGACGAGACGGCGGCGTCAGCCTTGGTGTTGCCAACTCGTTCGTCAAGGTCGATCTGAATATCGAAGTCATGCTCAGAGAGCTTCTCTGGGGTCTTGCGTATCCGAATACGGCATACAACAGCAACACGACTGTCGATACGATGCTTCAGACCATCATTCAGAATGCTCTCGCAGGCGTACCGATAATTCCCGAAAGCGTCAGGAATCTCGTTAACCTCAATTCGACAAAGTCAACCTATGACTTCATTGAGGATCTGCTTCAGGCGGCTTATAATGATATGGCTGTCCCGATGCTCAACGAGCAGGTTATTCCGTGGCTCGAGATGCAGATTCGCTGCGATGAGACGGGCACTCTTGCCGATCTGTTCAACACAGGTTATCAGGTTCAGACTTATACTGTCCCCGAGGGCAGAACTTTAGTCGGCGAACTTAATAACATCGCAGGACAGATTGTCAACGGACTTCTGAAGGGCTACACCGGCTGGGTAGACGGAGACAACTCCAAGCTCACCGACAACGTAGTCTCGGTTGCGAGATTTGTTCTCAAGAAGACCGGCGGTTACTTCTTCCCGGATTGGCAGAAGCATATCGCAACACCGGAAGAGATCGATGCTATGAGCAAGGAGGAGCTTATTGCCTACATTGCTCGCTCGGTCATTAACGCATCAGTCGGCTATATGTATATCCCCGAGGATGTTACGACTGTTGTCGGAGTTACATGGGAGGCCGTTAAGCAGCTCATGGCTCAGTTCCTTCCCGAAAGAGATTACAGCAATTATCCCAAGACCATTGACGGTATTCTTGATATGCTTGCGGATTACATTGCTTACAATGTCAACCCCGGTATCGACCTTAATGCGGGCAGCCTCAAAGAGGCGCTCAATTACGGTTCCGGATTCGAAGGAATGTTGACTACTGCCGTTCAGTGGCTTAAAGCTGACCCGCAGTTCTACACAGGTCTCCTTCCCGACACGACGGTTGATACCTCTAACGGATGGAAAGCACTCGATGATATCATCTTCAAGCTGTTAGACAAAACACTTCTTCCCGCAAAATTTGCTGACAGCGACAGTGAGACCATCTTAAAGGATGTCGTTTATTCTGTCCTTAACGGATTGATCCTTAACCAGGATCTGACCTGCCTTACCGACCTCTTCGAGAGAAATCCGGACGGCGCATTCGCCACTCAGACTGTCAAGAAGAGCATCGTAAGACTTGTCACAGACATCCTCAACGCGATTATCCCCGGAACGATTACGACGAAGTACTATGACTCGCTCGACGCCATAGTGAAGAACAATGAGCTTGCCAACATCGTTGAGAGACTTATCAGCTCTCTTAACGGCAACAAGGGCAAACTCGTTCCGCCTATCGTCAATATCGTGTCCCAGGTAATGGGTCTGGCGGATAAATCTAAGTTCGGCCAGATGAGGTTTACCGGTCCGACCAGAGCAAAAGACGCTTACACCGTTACGATCTACAACGGATCTAGGGGTATAAACAGAGGCTACACTGACAAGAACGGCAACTTCACTCAGGACGCTCTCTATAAGTATAGAATCGACAGCGTTTCGGCAACTGCCTATAATATGGCGGGCAACGGAACCAATGTCGGCGTCTCCGGAGTCAGCAAGGGCGATATAATCAACGGCGGATTCGCTAAGGATCTCACCGTGTCCAAGCCCGGTGCAACGGATACCACCGTCGTCCTCACGGTCGGCTACTTTATCCTCACCGAGAGCGGCGAATCGCTCACAGGCACTACTCCGCTTTACGCTTCGTACTATACTTACTTCTGCTCGGATACCGAGGACGACAGCAATCCTAAGGATGAGAAGCCTGCGAACAAAACCAGCTATAACAGGCATTATCTTATGTATCCGCGCGCCGGCTTTATCGGCTCGAGCGATTCTATCGATGCCATCAGCAAGGTATATGTCAGAGTCAGAAGAGAGAAGAACACCCTTAACGGCAAAGACTCTGTAGTTAGACAGAATGCCTCGACCTTTAAAAACGGCTCCGGAGCGTATTTCGCGGACGAAATGTTCGTTGTTGATACGCAGAACGAGGACATGACCTCGAGAGAGAACCTTTGGAAGGCCAAGCCCGGCATTACAAGAGCAGATGTCCCGGACGGCAAGTATGTCATTAAGTTCTCTGTGTTTGGTCAGCGTACCCGCGGAAGCAGCGGTAATGACACCACTTGGGAATGGGATACTCCGGTCTTTGTCTACAACGACTATGATCTTCCCGCGAAGTACAGCCAGTATTCCGGCGAGCAGCGTCAGCGCGCTAACTACAGCGCGGATGCGGACGCAGAGTGGGCAGAGTATCAGGCAGCTCTTATAGCGGCGGCCAACTACACTCTCAGACCCAAGCTCCTCGGCAACTTCAACAATGCCTCTTATATCGCAGCTTATCAGACGATCTCCACGAGATTGACCGCAGCTGCCGAGGCTCTTGATGCAAAACTGGTTGCGGCTTCCGTTGATTCGCTCAAGACCGCCGTTGAGGCAGTCCAGGGCGCACCCAATCCGGAAGGCTCCGTCTACTGGGATCAGGGATATAACTTCTTCGGTTACGATGATTTTAATTCCGTCTCCTGGAACGGCTGGAAGGATGCCAGAAACCGCGCGATGAATCTCTACAACTCGACCAAGGCTCCCGAGGAGCCTGTGGCTCCCGAGCATCCCGGCGAGGGCGCCAACGAGTGCCAGCTTGCTACTTATAATAAGAAGTATGCAGATTGGCAGAAGGCTCATGCAGCGTGGGAGACCGCGATTGCTACGTGGAAAGCACCCACTATATCCTCCGTCGATGTTGCTTATGCAGAGCAGCAGATAGCGCTTTGGGGTCCCAGACTCATAAAGCTTGACGCTGTTAAGACGTATCTCGACGCGGCTATAGCAATGTGTACCATCAACCCCGCCGATGCTTCCAAGTATGACGCGGAGAGATGGGAAGCATACTCGCAGGCATTTGCCTACGCGCAGAATGTTTCCACTTCGTTCAATGCCTCCACGACCAAGCGCACGCAGGTCAGAGAAGCTATGAACAACCTTATCTACAACTGGAAGCGCCTTATCGCAGCCGAAGTAACGACCGTTACCTTCACCTTCACCGTGAACGGTGTAACTCATGCGGTTCTTACCGGCAACCAGGGCGATCCCGTTGATCTCAGCACGATTGCAGCGCCCGACGCACCTGTCGGAATGCACTTCGTCAGCTGGGGCAATGTACCCGCAACGTTTGACGCCGACGCCTCCTTCGAGGCAGTGTTCGCAAACAACACGGATACAAAGTATACTGTAAATGTTTATAATATGGACACCACCGGCGCTTATCCGTCAGCTCCCGACAGCACCTATCAGGGTGCCGGCGAGACCGGTTCGACCGCCGACATAACCGCCGACGCAGCTCCCGCAGAGGGCTTCTCGCTCGATTCCGCGAAGAGCGTCCTTACCGGCACTATCGCCGCTGACGGTTCTCTTGTCCTTAGCATTTACTATTCGCGTAACCAGTACACCGTAACATATGCTAATACGGACCTCGCGCCCGATACATATTATTACGGAGCTACTGTTGTTGCCCGCACTCCCGAAAAGGCCGGACATACGTTCCTCGGCTGGGAGGAGGAAGTTCCCGCCACCATGCCCGCGAACAATGTTGTTCTTACGGCTAAGTGGGATGAGCTTCCCGCAAACTACGACGAGTACAATATAGCTGTCGCAGCCGCCAACGCCAAGAAGGCAGAGGCCGACTACGACAAGAAGTACACTGCCGGCACCAGAGCTGCCCTTGACACCGCACTTAATGAGGATGTCTCCGGCAAGAAGCTCAGCGAGCAGCATATTGTTGACGCTCAGACAGCGAAGATAAACGCCGCTGTTGAGGGTCTTAAACTCATGACCTACAACGCAGAGTTCTATGTCGACAATGAGCTTTATCGTACCGTCGCCACAGAGGTTGGCGCTCAGATCGTCGCCCCCGAAGCTCCCGCCAAGGAAGGCTACACCTTCACAGGTTGGAACCCCGAAGTCGGAGTCATGGGTGTCGAGGATGTTAGATTTGACGCTAAGTTCTCGGCAGGCACCGTCGGCTACAAGGTTGAGACCTATGTCATGGGTCTTGACGGTAACTATGGCGACGCTGCTATCGAGGATAAGTCTGCTACTACCGGCGAGACTGTTTCCGTAACCCCCGAGACCCGCGAGGGCTTCACGGTTGCTGACAACAGTGTCCTTTCCGGCACAGTCCTTGCGGACGGCAGCCTTGTTCTTAAGGTCTACTACAGCCGTAACCAGTATAAGCTTACTGTTGACGGCGCAGAGTCCGATGTTTACTTCGGCGCAGCTCTCGAGATAGCCGATCCGGCTCCCAGAGAGGGCTACACCTTCGCCGGCTGGAGCCCCGTGGTTCCCGCCACCATGCCTGCAGAGGATCTGACTCTCGTTTCCCAGTGGAGCGAGAACGGCGCTGACTACACCGCTTACAACGCGGCAGTCGCAGCAGCCCATGCAAAGCAGGCCGAGTCCGACTACGCAGCAAGATACACCGAGGCGAGCAGAAATGCTCTCGCGGAAGCTCTCGCAGTGGATGTCTCCGGCAAGCTTTATTCCGAGCAGGGTGTTGTTGATGCGGCAACAACCGCTATCAATAACGCAGTCGCAGCTCTCGAGCTGATGACCTACAACGCGATATTCAACGTTGACGGCGTAGAGTATGCTAAGGTTCCGACTAAGGTCGGCGAGCAGATCGTCGCCCCCGAGAATCCCACCAAGGAAGGCTACACCTTCGCAGGTTGGAGACCCTCCGTCGGCGTTATGGGTACCGCAGACGCTACCTTCGAGGCAGTGTTCACAGCGGCAGGTGACACCGCTTATACCGTCAACACCTATGTAATGGGCACTGACGGCGTTTACGGCGAGCCTACCTCTGATACTCTCACCGGAACCACCGGCTCTACCGCAACATTCGTCCCCGAGACCCGCGAGGGCTTCACGGTTGACAATGAGAAGAGCGTTCTTTCCGGCGAGATCGCGGCAGACGGAAGCCTTGTCCTCAAGGTATTCTACAGCCGTAACCAGTACACCCTTACCGCTGAAGGCGTTGCGCATACCTTCTACTATGGCGCGGCTGTTTCCGTAGCAGACCCCGTCAAGGAGCACTACACCTTCGCAGGTTGGGAACCTGAGCTTCCCGAGACCATGCCCGCACACGACGTAACAGTCGTTGCTAAGTGGACAGAGGACGGCGCTGACTACACCGCTTACAACGCGGCAGTCGCAGCGGCTCAGGCGAAGCAGGCCGAGGATGGCTACGAAGCAAGATACACTGCCGAGACCAGAGATGCTCTCGCAGCAGCCCTTGCAGACGATGTCTCCGGCAAGCTTTATTCCGAGCAGGGTATTGTTGATGCAGCCACCAAGGCTATCAACGATGCAGTTGCAGCTCTCGAGCTTATGACCTACACCGCTACCTTCTATGTTGACGGCGCTGTTCATGCAACCGTTACTGCGAAGGTCGGCGAGCAGATTGTCGCTCCCGCAGATCCCGCCAAGGAAGGCTATATCTTCAAGGGCTGGGATAAGGAAGTCGGCAAGATGGGCGTAGAGGATGTTTCCTTCAACGCCGAGTTCGAAGAGGCGACCGGCATTGCCTACACCGTCGAGACTTACACGATGGATGTCAACGGCAACTACGGCGCAGCTGAGACTAAGACCCTTTACGGCACAACCGGCGCTACGGTCAATGCAGACACAACTGCCGCCGAAGGCTTCACCTTCGACGAGTCGGCAGACAATGTTGTCAGCGGCGAAATCGCAGCGGACGGCAGCCTCGTACTGAAGGTCTACTTTGCCCGTAACCAGTACAAGCTTACTGTTGACGGCGTAGAGTCCATGGTTTACTATGGCGCAGCTATCAGTGTTGCAGAACCCACAAAGGAGCATGAGACCTTTGACGGTTGGGATCCTGCACTTCCCGAGACCATGCCCGCACACGACGTAACAGTCGTTTCGACATGGATTAAGGACGATGCCGACTACACAGAGTACAAGGCGGCCAGAGCTCACGCGGAAGGAATAGTCAACGATTCCGAATATCCGTATGAGGCAACCTATACGGCAGAGTCGAGAGCGGCTCTCGATGCGGCTCTTGCCATAGTCGTTCCCGAGGGTCTGAAGTACGACGAGCAGCATATAATCGATGCAGCCAAAAAGGCTATCGAAGATGCAGTGCTCGGTCTTGAACTCATGAGATACAAGGTCACCTACCTCTACGATGACGGTTCCGTCTTCGCTGAGTTCGACGGTGATAAGGGCGGCTTAGTCAGCTACCAGGTTCCTGTTCCCTCAGAGAACCCGACTAAGGAAGGCTATGTCTTCACCGGCTGGGATCATGAGATTCCCGAAAACATGCCCGCACACGAGCTGACCTTCACGGCTCAGTTCTCCGCAGGCGAAGTCACCTACACGGTTGAGACTTACGAAATGGATGTCAACGGCGCTTACGGCGCGGCAACGGTTAAGACTGTTCCCGCAACCACAGGCGAAGCCGTCTCTGTCACACCTGACGCCCGCGAGGGATTCACGGTTGCTGACAACAGCATCCTTTCCGGCACAGTCGCAGCTGACAGCAGCCTTGTTCTCAAGGTTTACTACAGCCGTAACCAGTATAAGCTTTCTGTTGACGGCGTAGAGTCCGATGTTTACTTCGGCGCAGCTCTCGAGATTGCCGATCCGGCTCCCAGAGAGGGCTACACCTTCACCGGCTGGAACGTCGAAGTTCCCGCCACCATGCCCGCAGAGAACCTGACCCTCGTTTCCCAGTGGAGCGAGAACGATGCCGACTACACCGCTTACAACGCGGCAGTCGCAGCGGCTCAGGCTAAGCAGGGCGAAGAGAACTACGACAAGAAGTACACCGCCGAGACCAGAGCTGCTCTTGCAGAAGCTCTTGCTAACGATGTCTCCGGCAAGAAGTACTCCGAGCAGGGTGTTGTTGACGCAGCCACCACGGCTATCAACGATGCAGTCGCAGCTCTCGAGCTTGAGACCTACACCGCTACCTTCTATGTAAACGGCGAAGTTCATGCAACCGTTACTGCGAAGGTCGGCGAGCAGATCGCAGCTCCCGCAGATCCGATTGTCGACGGTTACAACTTCACCGGTTGGGATCCCGAGGTCGGAACTATGGGCATCGAGAATGTTAGCTTCAACGCTATCCTTGTTGCCAACGATTCGTCCATCATCTCCGTCACTCCTGAGTCCCCGAACTACGGCGGCATGCACCAGTATGCAATCAAGGTCAAGGGCGAGCCTCAGAAGATCAGAATAGTCGATGCATTCGGCAATACCCGCACGTTTGACAGAAACACCTCCATGACAAGCGATGCCAATGCTCTCGGTATTCTGAAGATAGAGAAGACTGACGACGGCGAAATCTGGACCATCAATGTCAACATTCCCGAGGGCAGATATGTTGCCTTCGCGAAGTTCGGCAAGGATTGGGAAGAGAACGGCCATAACTTCTCTGTCAGATTCGACATTAAACCCGAAGAGCCGACTCCGGACGGCGTTCTTGAAGTAACCTACAACACCCCGAATTACGGCGGCAAGCAGGAGTATACCTTCAAGGTTTCCGGTAAGGCTGATAAGATTCAGGTTGTCTGCGCAGACGGCGGAACGATAACTCTTACGAGATTTGATCCCAGAGTTACCGTCAAGTCATATGACGCAGAGGGCATCGAGGTCTATTCGAACAGCACCAACCTCGCTTATGAGATTTGGACTGTCGAGCTTAACCTTCCCGCAGGCAGACACATTGCTAAGGCGAAGTATGGCAGATCTTGGACTGCCGGCACTGAGTTTGATGTAATTATCGACGCGAAGCCCGTATCGGCTGTCAGCGTTACCGAGGTTAAGACCTCTGCTGATTCCGTCGAAGTTACCGTCAACGGCACTGCCACTAAGATCAAGATCGCTGACGCTTCCGGCGCCACCAGAACCTATGACAGAGATCATGCCGATGTCTCCATCGCCCCCGACGGCGACGGCGAGATCTGGACAATCAATGCCAAGCTTCGTGCAGGCGAGTACACCGCAACCGCGAAGTACATCGCTAACGACAGACAGGTCTGGGATACCACCGACTTTGCTTTCACAGTCTAAGGCTGCGAACGAAAACTGAAAATCCTGCTTTAAACGGCAGGTAAGAAGGGGAGTCGCTCTCGGGCGGCTCCCCCGATTTTTTTGCCTTCAAAGTTCACTTGAACTATTTGATAAAATGTGATACAATGGTTGCAGAACAAGTATAATTTTCAGGTTGGTGAACTTTTATGACTCAGAATATCTCAAAACATACCCTTCAGAGACTTCCGATGTATCTGAGCTATATCAAGGGACTTCCCGAGGATGCTCCGAAAAACATATCTGCCACGACCATCGCCGAAGCGCTCCAGCTCAATGATGTCCAGGTGCGTAAGGATCTCGCGAGCGTCAGCTCGTCCGGTAAGCCGAAGGTCGGCTACAATGTCAAGGATCTTATCGCGGAGCTTGAGGCTTTCCTCGGCTATAACGATATCGACAACGCCGTTATAGTCGGCGCAGGCAGCCTCGGCAAGGCTCTGCTCAATTACAGCGGCTTCAAGGCCTACGGTCTCAATATAATCGCGGCGTTCGATCTCTGCGAAGAACCCACCGAGTTCCAGGGCAAGACGGTTTTCCCGATAGCCCAGCTCGAGAGCTTCTGCCGCAAGGTGAACATACATATAGGCATAATCACCGTTCCCGCGTCGAGCGCGCAGGAGATATGCGACCTGCTCGTGAACAGCGGCATCCGCGCCATTTGGAACTTTGCCCCGGTGCATCTTGTTGTGCCCGACGGTATACTTGTCCAGAATGAGAACATGGCGTCGTCGCTCGCCCTGCTCTCAAACCACCTGCGCGAGCAGATGAAGAAGTAAAAAAGCAAAAATAAAACCAATCGGCTGCCGAGTAAAACCCGACAGCCGATTTTCTTATATCCCGCAGAAGTAATGCGGTTATGTTGAGAGCTTGAAAAAGAAATGTGCAAATCGGGAGTTACAGAGTACACAACCGACCGATTATGGCTCCTCCCTGTAGGGGAGCCGTCTCGGCGAAGCCGAGACTGAGGGGTCATTGCGTGGATTTACCCCTTTGTATAGACTGTTTTGTTTCTCGATGTCCTTTGTAGGGTGCGGCGACTCGACGCACCGCTGCCGCCGCAGGCGGCACAGGGGGCAAGTCTCAAGCAGAGAGCGTATTACACGACACGGGCGAAATGAATATATTTTCGGTGACGCTAACGCGTCAAAGGGTCGTCGAGTCGCCGACCCCTACAAAGTAAAGCTTGCCGCAATCCCCTTGTAGAGGCGAACTTAGTTCTCCTGCTGTAGTCACTGCATAAACCGCGGCGGATATCATCCGCCCTCTGCATGATTCTGCTAATTTAAAATATAAAAATGTTTGGCTGACGGCGGTTTTATCCCCTCAACCCCTATCAATTATGCGCCGACTCCCAACTAAAAAATCCTACCCACAAAAACTGTGAGTAGGATTCAATGCTTTATAAACGCTTGTTTGTTACCTTATCGGGATAATAACGAAGCTGTACGAGAGCTCCTTGCGGCCGTCTATCGCGTATTTGGGGAGCACGTCCGGGCCGCAGCTGCCTGTGCCGGTGCCTCTGAGGAAGCCGTCAATGTCAATGACCGTCGTGTGCTCGGAGTGGAGGTCGTCGTAGTGCATCGAGCGCTGCATGAGCGCCTGAGTGAAGTGTCTCGCCGTGAAGCTGAGATCCCTGTCAGGGTTGCAAATCATCATTCCGACACCGTCCGCGTCCGTGATGCTGAGTCTGCGAACGCCCGTGCGCACGCCGTAATCCTGCGGCTTGATGTAGAACTCGTCCATGCCGTCGACCGTGGTGTTGTATACGCCGAATGTCGTATGCTCTCGGAAATCGCTCATATTTTCGTAGGGGCCGTAGCCGAGATATTCTATGTTCTCGAAGCTCTCCGGCATCTCGAGCACGAGCCCGAAGCGCGGCAGAGCGGCGGCGGCTTTCTTCTGAGCCTTCGCGTTGAATACCGTCTCGACCTTTATGCAGCCTGCGGCGTCAACAGTGTATTCAATGCCGACCTTTGCGATAACGCCCTTTTTGGAGCGGAGATTGAAATCGACCGTGAACTTCGCGGTGCGCTTTGAACAGGAGAAGTCGGTTGAACGCGGAATAACCGTTACGTCGTCATATCCGGCCTTCTTCCACTGCTCGATGATAACCCTGTCGTTGTCGAGCATCGCACGGAAAATGTTCGGGATGAAGCCCTTATGCGCGACGGGGGATTGATTTATGAGCTCTTTTTCGCCGAGCTTGTATGACGCTATTTCGCCGGTTTTCAGGTCGAACTTCACAGACCCGCCGTAGAAATAGACCTTCACGGTGTCTCTGCCCTCTCTGCATTTAAACACGCTGCCTACGGGCAGAGGAACCTTCTTGTTTGTTTTCTTTATTACGACCTGCTCGCGTGCGATGAATTTATCGCCGTCGAGATATTCAAAGTTCATGCGGCAGTCGCAGCCGTCGGGTATAGTGTCCTTGAAAGTGACTTTTTTGCTCTTGCAGGGCTCAATATCAAGCGAGAAGCGCTCTTTCTTGTCGCTTTCAATGCCGTCAACCGTCATAGAGCGGACAACTGTGATATAGCCCGAGCTGCGGAAACGGTTGGTGTTCGTGAAAACAAAGCTTCCGTCGCGGTTGAGCTTCGCTCTGAGGGGACGGTAGACCGCCTGCATCTCAAGAGCGCCGCTTGAGGGCGTGCGGTCGGGATGAACAAGACCGTCGACGCAGAAGTTTCCGTCGTGCTTTTTCTCGCCGTGGTCGCCGCCGTAGGTGTATCTATAGGGCCCGTCGGCGTGATATACCGCGTGATCCGCCCATTCCCAGATGCAGCCGCCCATGAGGTTGTCGTATTTATAGAAGCTGTCCCAATATTCCTCCATCGCGCCCGGGCCTACGCCCATCGCGTGAACATATTCGCAGAGGAAATAGGGCTTTGTCTTGTACCATGCGCCCTTATGCGTGCCCTTGCCGACATTTTCAACCTGCTCGTGCGGCGGATACATATCGGAAACCACGTCGTAAGCCTTGCGCTTTGTATGTATGACTCCCTCGTAGTGGGTGGGTATTTCGGGGCACATTTCATGCATATAGTCATAGCAGACGTCCTGACAGGCGTAGCCGCCCGCCTCGTTGCCCAGCGACCACATGGTGATGCACGGATGACTCCTGTCACGCATATACATTCTCTTGACCCTGTCAAGGTAGCGCGGAGCCCATTTGAGGTCGTTGCTGATTTTGTTCATGTCGTTGTGCGGAGCGAAGCACGCGCCGTGAGTCTCGATATCCGCCTCGTCAACTATGTAGAGACCGTATATGTCGGCGAGCGCTATTAAGTGCGGGTCGGGGGGATAGTGCGAGGTGCGCACGGCATTGCCGTTGAACTCTTTTATGAGAAGGACATCCTTTTCGTAGTCGTCGAAGGTCATAACATAGCCGGTTTTGCCGTTTGTGTCATGATGATTGACGCCCTTGAACTTGATAACCTGTCCGTTGAATGTAAAGGTGTTGCCCTTTATAGCCACTGTTTTGAAGCCCGTAAGGTTTCGCAGCGTCATGAGCTCATCACCGTTTCTGTACAGTGATATATAAGCGTTATAGACTGTCGGAACCTCCGCGTTCCACTCTGTGACATCGAGGTCGGTGAAGGTCATATATGTAAGGCGTTCTGCCTTTACAGTCTCTCCCGCAATAACCTTGCCGTCCTTCTCGAGCGAGAAGCCGACCTCGCAGCCGTTGAGTTTGCCCTCGAGCGTAACTTCGACGTCTACAGTCCATTTTCCGTCCGCCTTGCGCGGGCGAATGAAGTAGTCGTTGACATATACCGCAGGAAGCCTGTAGAGAAGCACGTCGCGGAAAATTCCGTTTTCGCGGAACATATCCTGGCACTCAAGATACGTGCCGGTGCACCATTTGTGAACGACCGCAAGCAGCTCGTTTGTGCCCTCGTATATGAATTCCGAGATGTCGAACTCCGCCGTATTGTGCGCGCCCTCGCTGTAGCCGACGTACATTCCGTTGACATAGAGGTCAATGCACGGGACAACGCCGAGGAAGCTCAAAATATGAACGTCGTCGGAATTTGTGACCTCAAAGCTCTTGCGGTAGATTCCGGCGGACATATGCTCGGGCAGGTTCGGATTGGGCAGGTCGAATTCATAGGGGCAGTTGAGATATACCGGCGGCTCGTAGCCGGTACGCTGCCAGGTCGAGGGAACCTGTATTTTGTCAAACTCAACGCTCTGCGCGTTCAAAACCTCGGGGATGAGCGAGATGTCGCTGTAATATTTGAAATCCCACTCGCCGGAGAGCACCTCGACAAGATCGGAATCGGTGCGCTCGTGTTTAATATCGACGGCGCTCAGCTTTTCCTTTTTTGAATACGGTATAAAATATGCTCGTGCCGCGCACTTGTTGTCCTCAATTACCTTGAAGTCGCGGTAATTTGTTGTATTCAGCTTATACTCCATTCCAAGAGTCCTCCTCAAAAAAAGCACAATGATGCAAATTATAAGCATAGATATATTAGCATATTTTCCCTCAATCTTCAATCCACAGGCGAATTTGTTCATAATTTTTTTTAAATGTCCTACCAATTTTGACCATTTTGTGGTATTATAGTTCTGCTGACAGAAGATAATTTTTGTGAAAGGGCTGCGCAATGAGCAAACAGTATTCGGTACCTTTTGATAAAGTAAACATAACGGGCGGCTTCTGGAAAGACCGCATTGCTTTAAACGAGTCCGTGACGCTCGACAGCGTGCGCCGCAGGTTTGAGGACACGGGGAGATTTTCGGCTCTCGGCTGCAACTGGAAGCAGGGCGAGCCCGATCGCCCGCATTTTTTCTATGACTCCGATGCCGCGAAGTGGATGGAGGCTGCGGCCTATGTGCTCTCAAAGCATAGTGACGCCGAGCTCGAAAGCTATGTCGAGGAGCTGATTGACCGCATTGAGAGGAACATGACTCCCGACGGATATTTTAACGTCTGGTACACTGTGGTCGAGCCCGGCAAGCGCTTTACCGACCGCGACCATCACGAGCTCTACTGCGCGGGGCACCTCATCGAGGCGGCAGCAGCCTACTATGAGGCGACGGGCAAGCGCAGATTCCTCGACCTTATGCGCCGCTATGCCGAGCTTATCGAAACAGTTTTTTGCAGGGAGGATTCCGCGGCATTTACTACCCCGGGTCATCCCGAGATAGAGCTCGCTCTTGTGCGTCTGTACCGCTGCACGGGCGAAAAGCGTTGGCTCGACCTCAGCCGCTTCTTTGTGGATAAGCGCGGCAACAACGAAAAGGACAGGGGACAGGCGAGCGGCTTTGCCTCCGAGGACTATCTTCAGGATATGATACCCCTGCGCGAGCAGACGCAGGCCACCGGACACAGCGTCAGAGCCTGTTATATCTACAGCGCCATGGCGGATATTGCCTATGAGTGCGGCGACAGAGAGCTGCTTGCCGCTGCGAACAGTATATTTAAGAATATAACGGAGCACCGTATGTATATCACGGGCGGCATCGGCTCGACCCGCGTCGGCGAGGCGTTCACGGTTGACGGCGATTTGCCGAATGAGACCGCCTATGCAGAGACCTGCGCCGCCGTTTCCTTGGCGATGTTTGCACAACGTATGTCGCTGACCGCAGTCGATTCCCGCTATGCCGATACGGTGGAGCGGGTCATATATAACGGCTTTCTCTCCGGCGTATCGCTCGACGGAAAGAGCTTCTTCTATGAAAATCCGCTCTCGATAGACCTTTCAAAGCGGAATATAAAATACTGGCGCGGCGAGGAAGTCCGCCTGCCTATAACGCAGCGCGTCGAGGTGTTCGACTGCTCCTGCTGCCCGCCGAATGTCGCCCGCTTTGTCGAGAGCATCGGAAAGTATATATATTCGTATGACGGCGACACGGTCTATGTCCATCAGTTTATGCAGAGCGATACCGATATTGATATGAACGGCGGGACGGTGCATATCTCTCAAATAACGGACTATCCGTCCGACGGCGGAGTGACCGTTTGCGTCGGCGGCGCACCTGTGAAGCTCGCTGTCAGAATACCCTCGTGGTGCCGCGATTTTTCTGTCGAAGCGAAGCTCGCCGAAAATCTCGGTACAAGCGGCGGCTATATGCTTTTTGACTGCCGTGACGGCGCAAAAATAGAGCTTTATTTCGATATGTCCCCGGTTATCGTCTCCGCCGACCCCTCCGTGCATGAGGATTCCGGCAAGGTCGCCGTTATGCGCGGTCCGGTCGTCTACTGCGCCGAGGGTGTGGACAACGGCGACATATTCTCGCTCTCCCTCTCCTCCGAGCTCAACGCGGAGCCCGTCGATTTGGGCTTCGGTATACCGGCTCTCGATGTTGACGGGACAAGAATCTCGGGCTCGGGTGCGCTCTATGCGCCCGCCGATGAGATGAAGCATGAGCCGACACGCATCAGACTCATTCCGTATTTCGCCTTTGCAAACCGCGGCGAGAGCGATATGCAGGTCTGGATGAGCATAAGATGATACATTAATAATAAAATAAATAAAGTCGTAAAGGAGAAATATTATGCAGCAGCTTGATATCAAGAGCTTCGATTCAACCCCGATACACTGCTACCTCTGGGACGATGTGGAAAGCCCCAAGGGTGTTGTGCAGATTTCGCACGGAATGTGCGAGTATGCCGGCAGATATCACGAAGTGGCGCAGATGTTCAATGAGCACGGCTATATAGTCTTTGCCGACGATCACCGCGCCCACGGAAACACCGAGACCGACGAGAACCGCGGCAGACATCCGGGCGATATCGAGAGAAAGACCGTCAAGGATCTTGTGTTCTTCTATAATTGGCTCAAGGAGCGCTATCATCTTCCGCAGGTGCTCATGGGTCACAGCTACGGCAGCTTCTTGGCGCAGGATTTCCTCCAGCAGGGGACGGACGTCAAGGCCGTCGCGCTCTGCGGAACCGCCGATATGAACGGCGCGCAGGCTGCCCTCGCTCTGCTCTGGCCGCTTGAGCTGTTCGCCAAGGATTGGCGCCCGAAGTTCGTCAATCCCGTGAGCGATATGATTTTTGACGCGCGCTATAAGGGCGAAAAAGGTCCGAGTCAGTGGGTGACGAGCGACGTGGAGCGCCGACAGGTGTTCATTGACGACCCCATGGCGGGAATAGATATCAGCGTCAACTTCGATTGGAATATGATAAAGGCGTTCGGCAGGATATATAAAAAAGAAAATATCGCAAAGATCAGCCCCAATGTCCGCATCGGCATTTTCAGCGGCGATATGGATCCGATAGGAGGCACGAAGTCGTCAAAGGCGAAGAAGCTTCTTCGACGCTATCACAAGGCGGGACTCAACGCAGAGATACATATATATAAAGACGCCCGTCACGAGCTGCACAACGAGAAGTGCCGCGACGAATATTTCCGCGACATTGTCGGATTTTTTGACAGCGCAATAAGCGCAGCGGAGCCGGCAACCGTCTGAGTTCGTTATATATCAAGGCCTGTGCGGGTCTTAATTCCGCGCAGGCTTTTTTGACCCTCCGCACGGTAAAATAAAATGAAGAAAATCTGAAAAAAATTGAATTTTACTGTTGACAAGTGCGGCCGGTTGTGGTAATATAGTCGAGCACTTGAGAGACGGGTCGGCGCGGCAGCGCGGGAACGT
>ENA-OPCL01001485-OPCL01001485.1-human-gut-metagenome-genome-assembly--contig:-NODE-1485-length-17256-cov-2.701122_pt1 | contig 17256 bp, 17 predicted proteins | sample MGYA00241251_ERZ501482 | MGnify/ENA primary metagenome ERZ501482 (study PRJEB25962, sample SAMEA2042581) | human gut metagenome | biome: human gut; feature: human-associated habitat; material: faeces... | reverse complement strand
TGTGAGCGTCGGTGCGTTGCTGGACGCTTGTAGTTTGGAAGCTTGAGATTCCTTGTGGTTTGGAGGGAGGTTGTGAATGTCGGTGCGTTGCTGGACGCTTGTAGTTTGGACGCTTGAGATTCTATGTGTTTGTTAGGGAGGTTGTGAGCGTCGGTGCGTTGCTGGACGCTGGAAGGTGGTGTCGAAATTTGGAGATGGGTTTTTGTGGTGTTGTGGTGGGATGTGTGGTATGATTTGTATATCTTATAAGATCTATCCATTTATTTGGTTTCTTTTTGCTTCAATGTCTGAAGCGTTTTTTCAAAAATATTTATAAAAACTGTATACAGGGTTTCTGAAGTGTTTGGTTGATGGTATAATTGTATATACCAGAAGGAGTATTGTTTGAGAGATAATACGATTTTTGATGATGTTTTTCGTACTATGATGGAGAAAATGACGTTTCTGGTCGTGCCTTTGATCAATGATGTTTTTCATACATCATACCCGGCTGATGTGGAGATTGTGCAACTGCGTAATGAGTATCAGCGGGTGGATGGTGAGATTATTACGGATTCGCGACTGTTGATCGGAAACAGGATTTATCATATAGAATGTCAGAGTACGGATGACACGACAATGGCTGTACGGATGATAGAGTATGATTTTGCAACTGCTGTTGAGTTTGCCAGAAAGCAGGGACGGAGGTATCGGATGGAGTTTCCACGTTCTTGTGTGTTGTATCTGAGGAATAGTAGGAATACGCCGGATTTTCTGGAAGTGGATGTGGTTTTTCCGGATGGGGGATGTCATTTGTACAGAGTGCCTGCCATTAAAGTAGAGAATTATACAAAAGATAAGATATTTGAAAAGAGTCTTCTTATGCTGCTTCCTTTTTATATCATGCGATATGAAAAAAGAGGGCATGAGATGAGTGAGAATCCACAACTTTTTCAGGAATTACTGAATGAATATGAAGTGATCCGGAGTAAACTGGAGGTAGAGATCACTGAATCTGGAAGGTCTGAACTGTTCAGTGATCTGATTGGACTGATAACTCGGATATCTGATCATATTTTCAGAAATGAGGAGAAAGTCCGGAAAGGAATAGGTGAGATTATGGGTGGACATGTTCTGGAACTGGAATCTGAGAAAAGGGCAAGACTGATGGCGGAAGCTAAAGAACAGGCTGAAGCACTGGGGCGAGAACAGGGAATGGCTCAGGGAATGGCTCAGGGAATGGCCCAGGGAATGGCCCGGGGAATGGCCCAGGGGGAAGAACGACTTAGTGATCTGATCAACAGGCTTATACTTGATAATCGTGGTAATGAGATTCAGAAGGTTGTTACAGATAAAGAAATGCGTGAAGCCATGTACAGAGAATATCAATTATAATAAGAAAAGATAAAGAGAATCCCCCACTGGTTTTGCTATCCATGGGGGATTCGTTGATTCGTTGATTGATCTGAATCTTATAATACAGAATATCCGTAACTGCTGACAATAGCATCGATCTTCTGGCGGTTTTTGCACAGTGGGCAGTTGTCAGAGCGGTAGGAGTGATAGTCCGGGATGTCTCTGGCCTGAAAGATAGAGTGGACAGGGAGTGTGGCTACACTGTCTACACTGCTGTAGATGGCTGCCACGCCGCGGATTTTACCGCCATAGTACAGAACGCTTTCGATAGCTCGGTTCAATGTGGATCCGGTGGTGATGGAACCATTTAGGACGAGGATGTTTTTTCCATTGATCATTGGTTCATAGTTGTCGCGGAAGATCATCTGCCCGGTGCTGTTGAACTCAGGGGTGATGACGTAGATGGTCTGGTGTGCGTTCATGGAAAGGACGCCGGCTTTGGTCAGTTCTTCGGCGAGATAAGCACCGATCACTTCAAGTCCGTCCATGCAGACGATGGTGTCTACCGGAATGGATGCTTCGTAATTTGCTGCGAGAGCGGATGCAATACGCTGTGCTTCAGCGCATCTGGATTTCATAGTAGTGAGATCCAGGTAGTGTGTGATATGGGACTGGGATGTTACGAAGTGTCCCGGAATCATTTTAAGCTGTATGCGGTTGTCAGTGCGTGCATAAATTTTTATGATGTTGTCCTGATCCATAATAAAAACCTCCTGTCGTGATCGTGTTTTACGTGGTTGTTCAGGAGAATTATCCTGAAGGATTACGAAACAGATTTATTTAACCGAATGCGGATTGCAAATATCCGATTAGCTGTGCATATTATACCATTAATTTCAAAAAAATGAAATAATATAATGCAAAATATATAAAAAATATTCAAAAAATCAAGCGTATTTGTTAAAAAATATCCAATATCATGAAAACTTTGACAATAGGATCATTACTATAGAGTGAAAGTACTTGTGAGTACGTAGTAAATTGGAAAGAGAGTGTCATATGTATTATTGCGTATAAAAAAGAGGAGGAGAATCCTTATGGATTCTCCTCCTGTGAGAGTGAGTCGATGTCAGCCTTCAATAGATACATATTTATCAGCTTCAATCTCTTCAGCTGCTTTTTTCGGAATAGAAAGTCTCAGAACACCGTTCTCAAATTTTGCATGGACATCTTCGTTTTTTACACCATTACCAACATAGAAGCTTCTGCTTGTGCTGCCGGCATAACGTTCACGGCGGATATAATTGCCTTTCTTGTCTTCCTCGTCTTTGTCAAGACCCTTGGCAGCAGAGATGGTAAGATAACCATCCTTCAGCTGTACCTGTACTTCATCTTTCTTAAATCCTGGAAGATCTACATCCAGCTCATAGCCTTTATCTGTTTCACGTACATCAGTTTTCATGATATTTTTTGCATGTTTGCCATAAAGAGGGTTCTTTCCGCTAAAGAAATTATCTCTGAATCCAAAATCATCCATCCAGTCATCAAATAAGTTTTCTCCAAATACACTCGGGAACATCATAAGTCATTTCTCCTTTCAAATTGAAAAGCCGTTCCGGTGGATCAAGAAATCCAACTGTTGCCGGTATATAGTTACCACTTCGGGTTATTCCGCAGTGGTGATCGTTTGGTTTTATTCTGAACATCTGGAAGTTCTTTTTTATCTTCTCCTTTGTTCTATATGTAATATAACACCTGTTGTTAGCAAAGTCAATAGGTGAGTGCTAAAAAATTGTGAAGAATTTGTGTTCCGTAAAATGAAAAACTAATTTCCAGTTTTAGCCCTTTATGTTCTTATATTAAAAAGCGAATCGGACAAGGACTGAAAAGCTTATGCAGATTGAACATTCTGCAATGTTATAATAACTTTAAAGCATAGAAAAAACCAAAAAAATCAATATAATAAGGCATATAGGCAAAATGTATTAAAAAAATTTTTCGTACATTCTTCTGAGTTGAACAGACGATAGAAAGACAGTGTTCATGAGTATGCAGGTAAAGCAAAATGTAAATGAAAAAGTACAGGAGGAGAGAATAATGCAGAAAAAATATGCAGATTTTAAGCTTGGGGTACCGGATTATGTAACAGTGGAAACAGAAGAGGAGAGACTTGTGTGCCAGGGAGGGCAGACGACAGTAGCTGCCGGTGCAACTACTGTGGAATTTCAGGACGAAGGTGAACATGAGGATATATTTGTCACATCCGAGGATGCAGTAAGATGTGTGAAGCTGAGATGGAACTATAAGATCCCGAAATCAGCCAGATTTCTGGGAGATGCCTGGGAACGTACCTATGGTGATGCGGAATGGCATGGAATGAGCGGAAACCGTTATCTGCCATGGTATTTTCTGGCGAAGCTTTCTGAGAAGGTTCTCTGCTTTGGCGTAAAGGTCCGTCCTTCTGCTATGTGCTGCTGGCAGGTGGATACCAAAGGAATTACTTTGTTTCTGGATGTTCGCTGCGGAAATACAGGAGTACAGCTGAAAGGAAGAAAGCTGTGTGCCGCACAGATCGTCTGCATGGAAGCAGAAGGAGCAGATACTTTTGAAACTGCACAGAAATTCTGTGAAAAAATGTGTACAGATCCGATCTTCCCAGAGTTTCCGGTATATGGAAGCAATAACTGGTATTATGCTTACGGTGACAGCTCCGAAGAGGAGATCTTAAGTGATACCGATTATATCCTGAAACTGACCGAAGGTGTAAAAAATCCTCCGTTCATGGTCATTGATGATTGCTGGCAGGAGCATCACCGCCTGGATGAATACAACGGTGGACCATGGACAAAAGGCAATGACAGATTTCCGGATATGAAAGGTCTTGCAGACAAGCTGGAGAAAAAAGGTGTCCGCCCGGGTATCTGGGTCCGTCTGCTTCTTAATGAAGATGAGAATATCCCGAATGAGTGGAGGATTTCCTATAATGACTGTCTCGATCCGTCCCACCCGGATGCACTGGAATATATCCGTAAAGATATCGAGAGGATCTGTGATTGGGGATACACGCTGATCAAGCATGATTTTTCTACCTTTGATCTCTTTGGAAAATGGGGATTTGAGGCGAATTTAAGAGACAATTCCATGGAGAAATGGCATTTTTATGATCAGACCAAAACCAGCGCAGAAATCGTAAAAATGCTTTATCAGGAGATTTATGATGCTTCCCGGAGCAACAACGCAGTGATCATCGGCTGCAATACTATCGGACATCTCGGCGCAGGCCTGATGCATCTGAACCGGACCGGTGACGATACCAGCGGACGTATCTGGGAGCGTACCAGACGAATGGGCGTAAATACGCTGGCATTCCGTCTTCCGCAGCACAATACGTTTTACCATATTGATGCAGACTGTGTCGGTATTTTCGGAATGATCCCATGGGAGAAAAATCGTCAGTGGGCAGACGTTCTTGCAAAGAGCGGTACACCACTGTTTGTATCCGCAAAACCTGGAGTTTTGAATCCGGAGGAATTTGAGGAGCTGCATCAGATCATGCTGCGTGCATCAGAACAGGAAGAGCATTTTGTTCCGCTTGACTGGGAAGAAATCGACTGCCCGGAGGTATGGGGAGAAAACGGCGAAACTATCACTTATGACTGGTTTGACAACGAAGGTCCGACCATGGATGCTACGGTGGAGTATTATAATGCCAAGGTAGTTGTTCCGTAAATCAGGAAAAGTGGTTCAGCAATCCAGAAGATCCTCGGCATGATGATATTTTTCCCGGTATTCCCGTGGCGTCATGCCGGTTTCTTTTTTGAAGGCACGGGAAAAGGCAAATGGATTTTGATATCCGCAGGAGAACGCCACGCTGGAGACAGGGATATCCGTGATGGTCAGAAGCTCCCGGGCGTTGATGATCTTGGCTGAAGTCAGGAATGCTTGGGGTGTGGTTCCAAGATGTTTTTTAAAAAGTCCGTAAAGGTGGCTGCGGCTGATATGGAGATAGTCAGCAACATCTGTTACAGTGATATTCTGTAGCGGACTTTTTTTGATGTAATCAACAGCCTGTGTGATGTAAAAATTCTCATTGGATTCCATGGTGGTGTAGGAAGCATGAAATTCTTCCTCCAGCAGGGCAATGATCCGGTAAAGACCGCTCTGGATATAGGCCTCACCGGAAGGCGTCAGTTGTGGATGAGCCATCATTTCAAGAATAGTTTCCTGATATGGAAGAACCGAATTCAGCTGCTGGACCGGAGTTTCCCCGGTAAGATGGCAGTGTTCGCAAAGCGTTGGAGCGTTTTCCCCGTTGAAACAGATCCAGATATAAGTCCAGGGATCAGAAGGTTCCGCTTTGTAGAGAGAGCTGGTCACAGGAGGAATGAAAAAGCACTGTCCGGCTTTCAAGGTATATTTCCGGTTGTTCATATAGAAATATCCCTGTCCGCTCAGCACAAAATGGATGGTGTAATATCGCCGGACACCAGGGCCGTAGGACTGTTCCGGTGTACATTTTTCCCAGCCGCAGGAAATAAGATGAAGTTCTTTTGATGAAGTCTGGCGGTTCATGACCTGCTTGTTTTTCATAAGAGTTTTCTGCCTTTCGATATATGGTTATTATAAGTAATATCAGTTTAAAATATTTGATCTGAGGTGTAAAGAACAAAGATGAACTGATAGGACAAAAGACAGTTGCCGTGCGATAAACGTGTGGCAGCTGTTTTTCTGTTTTCTGCAAAAATTCAGACGTAATGCAGGCATTGTCTTGACACTTGTAAAAGAAAAAGGTTTACCACCAGGAAAAATATCGTTATAATAGGAGAAACGCAGTTTCTCTGCGGCAAAAATATAACGGTCCGGGAGATATCTGTGTCAGAAATATTGCTTATCCGGTGATATATCAGATGATATGAGGAATTTTCCGGTATGTAATAAGAAGGGAGAAAGATATGGCATATTTAGGTGAAGAGATCAAAAAACTTGGTTTTGGCCTTATGAGACTTCCGCAGAAATCAGAAGGTGTGATCGATGTGGAGCAGACCAAAGTCATGGTGGACAAATTTATGGAAGCCGGATTTACATATTTTGATACAGCATGGGCTTATGCAGGAAGCGAAGATGCTATCCGCGAAGCGCTGGTAGAGCGTTATCCGAGAGAAAAATATCAGTTAGCCACCAAGATGGCAGCCTGGATCAACTGCAAGACAAGAGATGAAGCTCTTGCACAGTTTAAAACATCTCTGGAGAGAACAAAGGCAGGATATTTCGACTTTTATCTTCTCCACAATCTTGGAGAGCACAGAACAAAATATTTTGATGAGTACGGTTTATGGGACTGGATCCATGAACAGAAGGAAGCCGGTCTGATCAGACATGCAGGATTTTCGTTCCACTCCACACCGGAGGAGCTGGATGCACTTCTCACTGCACATCCGGAAATGGAATTTGTACAGCTGCAGATCAATTACGCAGACTGGGAAAATCCGGTGATCCAGTCAAGAGCCTGCTACGAGGTAGCCAGAAAACATGGAAAACCGGTCATTATCATGGAACCTGTAAAAGGCGGCATGCTTGCAACTCCGCCGGAAGCAGTGGAAAAGCTTCTGAAGGAAGCAGAGCCGGAAGCATCCACAGCATCCTGGGCGATCCGTTTTGCGGCAAATCTGGAAGGCGTGATCACCGTACTTTCCGGAATGAGCAATGTTGCACAGATGGAGGATAACCTTTCCTTTATGAAGGATTTCAATGGCCTTACTGACAGTGAGAAGGAGACTCTTGATAAGGCAAGAGAGGCTATGAGCAAAATTCCTCTGATCCCATGTACAACCTGTAACTACTGTGCAAAGGTCTGTCCGATGGAAATTGGAATTTCCGGTTCTTTTACAGCAATGAATTATCTGACATTGTACGGAAATAAAGCCGCCGCAGCGCATCAGGAAGACTGGCTGGTAGCCAGTCATGGCAGAAAGCGTGCAGATGAATGTATAAAATGCGGACAGTGTGAGGAAGTATGTCCGCAGCATATTTCCATCCGCGAGGAACTTGAGAAAGTAAGCGAGGCTTTTTGCAAATAAAGGAACTGATCCGGCAGGAAGCGGATCAGGGTAAGGAGAGAGTTTAAAAATGGAAAAATTCAAAGCATTTCTAAAACGGAAGGATATCGAGATCTCTCTGAAGAGATATGGTATCGATGCACTGGGAGCTATGGCACAGGGACTTTTCTGTTCCCTGCTGATCGGTACGATCATCAACACCATTGGCACACAGTTTCACATTCCGTTTCTGACTATGGCAGTTGCCACAGTCAATGATACCCAGTATACAGTAGGTTCTCTGGCATCTGCCATGAGCGGCCCTGCCATGGCAGTAGCCATCGGTTACGCCTTGCATTGCCCGCCGCTGGTATTGTTTTCGCTGATCACCGTTGGATTTGCCTCCAACGCACTTGGCGGAGCAGGCGGTCCTCTGGCTGTACTGTTTGTTGCCATTGTTGCAGCTGAGATCGGTAAGGCAGTTTCAAAGGAAACAAAGATCGATATCCTTGTAACGCCTCTTGTAACCATCGGTGTGGGCGTAGGTCTTTCCGCATGGTGGGCACCGGCTCTTGGAAAAGCTGCCATGAAGGTAGGAAGCGTGATCATGTGGGCAACAGATCTGCAGCCATTCTTTATGGGAATCCTGGTTTCTGTATTTGTGGGAATTGCACTGACACTGCCGATTTCCTCCGCTGCGATCTGTGCGGCTCTGGGACTTACCGGACTGGCAGGCGGCGCTGCAGTAGCGGGCTGCTGTGCGCAGATGGTAGGTTTTGCGGTCATGTCCTTCAGGGAAAACAAATGGGGTGGTCTTGTCTCTCAGGGAATTGGAACTTCCATGCTCCAGATGGGGAATATTGTCAGAAATCCAAGGATCTGGATCGCTCCGATCGTAACATCTGCTATCACAGGACCTATTGCAACCTGCTTGTTCAGGCTTCAGATGAACGGAACTGCTGTATCCTCAGGAATGGGTACCTGCGGTTTTGTAGGTCAGATCGGTGTGTATACAGGATGGATGAATGATATTGCAGAAGGAACCAAGACAGCTGTTACAGCTATGGACTGGGCAGGACTTTTCCTGATCTCTTTTATTCTCCCGGCAGTTCTCTGCCCGTTGATCAATATGTTTGTACGTAAGCTCGGATGGGTGAAAGATGGAGATATGACGCTGTCATAAGCTATATCAGATCTTACTTTAAAATCAAAAAAGAGTATCACAGGAACTCATTGATAGTGATGAGCTTTGTGATACTCTTTTATTTTAACTTTTATGCTACATGTGATCCGGTGGCATTACTCCGTTCCAGTCCACAGGCCTTTGCATATTCATGGAGTTTCTCTTTTGCGGAATAATTCAGATTCTGAGGAACTTGGATCTGAATGGTTACATACTGATCACCGCGGACGGAAGGGTTCTTCATGGAAACAATGCCTTTTCCTCTCAGGCGGATCTTGGAACCGGACTGCATACCTTCCCTGATCTTACAGATAACATTTCCGTAAAGGGTGGGAACGGTGGCTTCACCGCCGAAAACAGCGGTTGTGTAAGGAATAGAAATGGTGGTATAAACATCCGATCCCTTTCGTTCATAGCCAGGACGTGTTCCTACGGTAACCTTCAGAAGAAGGTCACCAGAAGATCTCCGGCTTCACCACCACCGGTTCCCGGCATTCCCTTTCCTCTTAAACGGATTGACTTTCCGTTATCAATACCTGCCGGAATATGAATCTGAAGTGTCTGCGGTGCACCGGAGCTTCCGTCCGGACCGGACAGAGAGATCCTTTTATCTGCACCAAAAGCTGCCTCATCAAAGGTAACGTTGATGCTGGCCTTCACATCAGAGCCTTTTTGCGGAAAATCCTGTTGATGGAATCCGCCGAAGCCGTTGCCACTGTGAAAGCCACTTCCGCCAAATCCACTGTGAAAGCCGCCACCGTTACCGGTGAAATGCTCATATGTGCCATTGCTGCCGAAACCGCGGCTTTCGCCGTGACTGCCGTGGAACATATTTCCGAAGATATCACCAAAAATATCGTCCATATTTTCACCGTTAAAATGAAATTCCTGATAGCTGCCATTGCCGCCACCCTGGAATCCGCCGAATCCACCGGCACCTGCGCCGGCTCCAGGATCAGCTCCTGCTTCAAATGCGGCATGACCAAACTGATCATACATTTTTTTCTTCTTTGGATCACTTAAGACATCGTAGGCTTCGTTTACTTCTTTAAATTTATCTGCGGCATCTGCATTACCGGCGTTTGTATCCGGATGATATTTTTTGGCCAGTTTACGATAGGCTTTTTTTATTGTTTTTTCATCTGCGTTCCGGTCAATGCCCAGAACATCGTAATAATCTCTTTTTACTGCCATGGTATTCACCTTCCCTTATATTATAGTCTGCAGCGTCCCGGATGATTGATCTGTCCTCTCAGAGGACAGATCTCCCGGACTGTCATATATTGAACGTATGCGTATAAAATTCCCCGGGAAAAATCCCGGGGGCATTACTTTTATCTTGTTCTACATGTAATATAACACTACTAATTAAAAGTGTCAATACCTGCATTGTGGAAAAGAACATTTTGGACTGCAATAAGAGATGTGATTCTTACAGCTATCAGCTGAAAATATGATATAATACTACCATAAATTCCGGTGCGGTCTGCTCAGTAAATAAAAAACAGAGAGAGCCGCAGATCAGAGAAAGATCCAAAAAAGAAAAGGAGGCGTATAATATGAGAAAAAGAACTCTTCTGTCCCATATAAAGGCAGTAAAAAGGCTGGTACTTCTGACACTTATACTGGCAGCAGCTTTTCCGGCGACGATCCGGGAGGCAAAGGCAGCAGCAGGAACCACTTTTAAAGTCAAAGTCACAGATGGATACCTGGCTCTTCGGAGTGAGAAGGCTTTTGACAAAGGCAATGAGATCGGACAGCTGAATACAGGAGATCTTGTGGAAGTTACAAATCGGAAGGACGCTACCTACTGGTATGCATACGTGCCAAGACTGGATAAATCCGGATATCTGGACAAAAACTATATCCAGATAGCAGAGAACGCCACAGCTTCCAACGATTCCTGGACAGTAAAGGTAAAAAAAGGCTATCTGGCTCTTCGAAGTACCGCAGCTTACAATGACAGTAACGAGATCGGACGTCTGAATACCGGAGATGTCGTTCTTGTAAAGGACAGCAGTGATTCTACTTACTGGTACGTATATGCTCCGGGGCTTGATAAATCCGGATATGTGGATAACCGGTATATTTACAACAGTGGTCTGTGGACAGTTAAAGTAGAAACTGGTTATCTTGCCCTTCGCAACAAGGCAGCCTATAATGAAAGCAATGAGATCGGACAGCTGAATACCGGTGACACGGTTCAGGTGAAGGACACCAGCAACGATCAGTACTGGTATGTATATGTTCCGCAGCTGGATAAGACCGGTTATGTTGACAGGAACTATCTTACCGGAGGCTCAGGTACGACAACTCCCTCCATGACTGTTAAAGTGGAAAGCGGATATCTGGCTCTGCGCAGTACAAAGGCGTATGACAAGGACAATGAGATCGCCCAGCTGAATAACGGAGATACGGTAGAAGTCATTGAGAAGAAAGACAGTACTTACTGGTATGTATATGTTCCGAAGCTTGGAAAAGAAGGATATGTAGATAAGAACTACCTTAAATAAAAAGATAAAGGATGTTTGTTGCCGGATCTGCCTGAAGAGGAACAGAAAGCCGGAACAAGAAACGGGGAGGCAGAAAGATGACTCTGGCACAGCTCAGATATACCATAGCAATTGCAAAAGCCGGATCTATGAACGAGGCAGCAAAAAGCCTTTATATTTCTCAGCCCAGTCTTTCCACGGCAATCCGGGAGCTGGAAGCAGAAACCGGTGTTGAGATCTTCCGAAGAACGAACCGAGGAATCGCCGTAACGCCTGCAGGCGAAGAATTTCTGGGGTATGCAAGGCAGGTGGTGGAACAGTACGAACTGATGGAAGCCAAATATATTTCCAAGGAACAGTCACGCAAAAAATTCAGTGTTTCCATGCAGCATTATACCTTTGCAGTTAATGCCTTTGTGGAGCTGGTAAAGCAATTCGGCATGGATGAGTACGAATTTGCGGTCCACGAGACCAAGACGCATCAGGTCATCGAGGATGTCCGTAATTTCAAGAGTGAGATCGGGATCCTCTACGTAAATGATTTTAACCGTAAGGTACTTACAAAAATGTTTCACGAGTATGGTCTGGAGTTTCACGAGCTTCTCAACTGTCGGATCTACGTTTATATGTGGAAGGGGCATCCTCTGGCGAAGCGTGAGAAGATCACGCTGGAAGAACTGAAGGAATATCCGTGTCTGTCCTTTGAACAGGGAGGAAATAACTCTTTTTATTTTGCTGAGGAGGTTTTGAGCACCTATGAATACAAACGGCTGATCAAAGCCGATGACAGGGCTACTATGCTGAACCTGATGGTAGGACTGAATGGATATACCTTATGCTCTGGTATTATCTGTGAGGATCTTAATGGTTCCGATTACTGTGCTGTGAAGCTGGATTCCGATGAGATCATGACAATCGGTTATGTTGCCAGAAAGGGTGTTAACATCAGTGCCCTTGGGAAAAAATATCTGGAGGAGATTTCCAGATATAAGGATAAAGCACTGAAATAAGAGAAAATAAAATCTGACAGATCACTGCCGGAGAAGACGGGAAAAGCTTCTGGTATTTATGATACCGGAGGGTTGTTTCCCTGTGTATTCTCAGATACGTAGCGATGCGTATCATGCAGGAATCTGTCAGATCTTTATTTACATTAAAAGTTTTTGGCAGTGGAAATTTTATTCTGCAAGCCGATCACACACGGATCACAAAACCATCCTTACGCGGTTTGGCTGTTGGATACTCACAGTCACGGTATCCAAGAACACAGTGGCCTACGCCGATATATTCCTCCGGAACACCCCACTGCTTCTTCAGCTCTTTTCCTTCCTCGGAGTCAAAAACTTCTCTTGCACGGTGAATCCAGCAGGAGTCCACGCCGAGAGCATGTGCGGCATTCATGAGATTTCCCATCACAAGACTTCCGTTTTCCACACAGGTGCCCATTTTGCTGTCGGAAAAGACAATGATCACAGTTGGGGCGCCGTAGAACGGATCTGAGGTGCTGCCCATAACAGCTGCGTTCATTTTGGAAAGCCTTGCAACCAGCTCCGGATCCTGTGTCACTACCATAAGAGTGCTCTGCTGTCCCATGCCGCTGGGGGAATATTCTCCCGCTTCCAGGATCGTATCCAGAGTTTCTTTCGGAACAAGCTCTTTTTTGTAGGCCCGGATGCTTCTGCGTTCTAACAGGTTTTTGATGCTTTCATTCATGATCATTACCTCCTGATGTTAAATTTTGTTGAAAATATTTTCTGCAAAAGAAAGTAAATTTCTTTTTATTCTGATAAAAACCATTATAACGCAGATGATTATAGTTTCCAATAGATAGAAGGATATAACTTTACAATTTATAAAGAAATATTATATAATCTGGTTATGATATTCCTGCGGCGGATGCGGGAGAATTTCGGGTGGAGATACAGAGACAGAATAGTTAAGACAGAAAATATGAGGTGCCAGATGGAAAAGATTCGGAAACATTTTTATTTTTCAGGAAGAGTACAGGGAGTAGGCTTTCGTTACCGCTCCTATTATATTGCACAGTCCATAGGACTGACCGGCTGGGTACGGAATCTCTGGGATGATCGTGTGGAAATGGAAGTACAGGGAACCAGAGAAGAAATCCGGGAGATGGTAGAACGCCTTTCTCAGCAGAGCTTTGTGGAGATCGAGGGGATTGAAGCGAGGGAAATCCCACTGGAGGAGGAGTTTGGCTTTCATGTGAGAGGATAGTGAAATGGCCGGTTCATTCCAGCTCCAGTGCCAGATACAACAGAACAGCGTCCCGGAATTTTCGGGGATTGAGGGGGCTGTCGCACTAACGTGCGGCAGCTCATTTTATATATCCAACACAAAACGCCGAGCTTCGAAAAGCCCGGCGTTCGTGGTATAATCAGTTTATGCGACTAAACAAAATAATACAAAGGGATTATACCTCATTTTCGCTGTATTATCAAATCAAACTTCCGCTGGATTTAGAGATTTCTATTCCATCTGATGATCCAGTTCGTCTGGTAAGTGCCTTTGTGGAGGAAATGGACCTTTCTGAACTATATAAAACTTATGGCAGGATCAGAAAAAATCAGGCAACGCCGCGTCAGATGCTGAAACTCGTTATCTATGCAGCAATGAATCGAATCTACTCAAGTCGAGATATCCGAAAAGCATGTAAACGGGCTATTACGAAAAATCAGGCCCGGTTATACACAAAACTAACTTCTTTTGTGGCTGAATGCGAAGAACTCTATGGAATCAGGACCGTATACCATGACCAGATATCCATCCACACATTAAAACGGCGCGGCAGGTCCAGAGGATGAGTTTGTTACCGGATCTTTTCTGATTGATCAGATATTCTATCAGAGGTCTGTTGGGTTCGCCGAGTTCAGGCCAGTTGCTGTAGCAAAGGGTTCCGTCAAAGTCTACGGCGATGATCTGATATGCTGTTGTATTCATGACGGGCCTCCTTTCTTTGGGCTATGTATCAAGTCCTGCTTTATGTGCCTGAGTGTGCTGCAGTTTTCTGGGTATGTCGTATAGCTTTCCGTCTTTTATAAGCTTTGCTCCTGTCTGGTGGTAGTTGAAACTTATCCCGTTTTCGATGCACTGTGCGTGAACTGCTTCTACCCAGGAATAATCACAGATCCTGGCTCCGGGACCGGATTCTCCGCCCACGGATACACGCTTGATGACAGGGCTTCCATCAGATGAGCGGTATCCATCGATATATGGCCACAGATCCACGGCCGTCAGCATCGGTTCGATCATTACGGAGTGGTGGAAGAGTGGGAGAGATAGATATACCGGGAGTCTTTTATCAGCCATTTCCTGATTTTCACAGGTGACGGCTATTGTGACATGCTCCCAGCCATAGCCCCAATTCCTTGGAAGATGTTCTGCGATCCGTTCCGGTCTCTTGGTGATCATGAAGAAAGAACAGTCGGAACGTTCGTATATCATATCCCAGGCGTCTTCTCTCCATTCATCTGCATCGGCATGAAAGAAATCGGATGAAAAGCATGTCCAGATGTGTGAACCACAGGGAACCTTATATCGGCCTTTATATTTGCCGGATCTTAAGATCTTAACCGGAAGGTCGAAGTTTTCTGTCTTTTGTACGATGGAAGGATCCTTTCCGATGGATTCATCCCTTCGGTACATATAGCAGTGCAGGCATCCGGTACTGGCCTTAGTGCATCCATGCCACAGATTCCAGCCTATCGATTCCGGTGGTCTTGGATCGGTATTTTCTTTCGGGAATAAAGATAACTGTTTCATGGCGTATTATCATCACACTTCCTACGTGGTATGTTCTTCCTCTAGATGGAAGATATCTTCCACAGAGACTTTAAAATATGCTGCAAGGCGAAGAGCTGTTTCAAGGCTGGTCGGATTCTTTTCAAGCTCGATGTTGCTGATGCTTTTTTCACACATGCCGACTGCCATAGTAAGATCAGACTGCTTTAAGCGCTGTTCCTTGCGCAGCTTCTTCAGCTCATTTTTGACTGCCATATAATCCCTCCTTTTTGGTTGACCTGATACGGGGAGCAATTATATTGTAGCAATCAACATGTACAATAATCCGGACTCTAACTCACAACCCGGCCAAAAGTCTTAAATGTTGATCCTTCAGCAATCTCAATAGGTTCGTACTTATCATTCAGTGAAATGAGGTACGTTCCTTTTTTATTGCATAGAAGCTTCTTACAGTAGGCGTTTCCGTTGTAATAGAAGATCCCGATTTCTCCATCATTCAGTTCATCTGTCTTCTGGATCCACACGATTTGTTTATCCAGATATCTCGGCATCATGCTGTCTCCACTGATGCGCACTCCGAAATCAGCCGTCTCCGGAACTTCCGGTCCGACTTCAACTTCTTCATAGCTGTCATTGTCAAGAAACTGACCGGTTCCTGCGGATACAGGCATATCATACAGATTGAGTATTCTGACAGGCTGCAGGATACGGACAGGAGCTGCCTGATATTTTTCGGAGCCCTTCAGCAGGTCAATGTAATTAAGTGCCATTGTCCTGCCTTCCTCATTTAGCTCAGCCATTGGATCGTCCGGATTATATCCTCCTATAAACTGATTGAAGATATTCGTGATCCCGAGGATCTTGCACATCGCAAGAAACTGTACTGCGTTCGGGATGCTGTTACCGGTCTCCCAGGTGCTGTATGCTGCAGGCTTGGTAGGGATTCCAATTCCGGTAAGCTTATCGCAGATATCCTGTTGCGAGTATTTCAAGTTTTTCCGATATGCTGCAAATATGTTTCCGATATTGTCCATAAGTGACCTCTTTCTAAGTGCGGGATACAGCCCACACGTCTGTGAATCTAATATACTTCATAGGGCGGATAAAATCAATAGAAAAATCAAATATAATTAGAAAACAGAAATATGTTTCTATTGAAATCAAATCAGAATTGTTTTATATTAGATAATCGTAAGGGGTACACGTACTGGCCGGCCGGCAGAATGATACCCCATACACAAGTAACTTTATGGGAAGGGGCTTGCGGACCACGCTAACCTTCGGCGGTCGGAACTTGGTTCGCTGCTTGTTTGGGATGGAGGTAATGAACATGCCTATGATTGTTTACACGCGTAGGAGGATATGAACTATCTTCTTTCTGCGCCAGAAGAAAAACTGAATAAAGAGGCTTTTGGTGAGCTGCCCGGACCTCGGGGGATTATAGTCAGCTCGCTTTGCAGATCGACTAATCAACGTTTCGCAGTAATCTGTAAAGGTGACTTTCCCTTTCCTTTTCAGACTTCGGATCAAAACATTGAATTGGAGGTGAAGAGCCGAATGCAGGCGATTGATTTTTATTGCAAGAAGTGCAGGAAATCCATGCGGATCTCCTACGCACTGACCGGAGACAGGACGGCTCCGGCTATGAACGGCATCATGATAAAATGCCATACTCACAAATGTACCAGAGTAGTGACCCTCAAGAATTTCACAGAGGGGCAGATCGTCGAGAGAACGGATGCTCTCGGAAAGTGCTACTTATAAGCTTTAGTAATAAGAACGAAATCAAGCGTGCATGACACGCATAATGACAACTAAATGAGGGCTTCATGATATGGGGGCATGACCCACCGCGGACGCATGAAAAGATAACCGGTAAAACGGAGTCTTTTCGTGCGTTTTGTTTATTGTAACGGACACAACAGTACATCTCTTTTTTCCGGTTCGCCCGGAAAGAGGAGAAGATGAACATATTCATTAAGGAAGAAACATTAGGACAGAGGATCAGTCTGTAAGAGAGATTCTTTTGAAGCAGATCAGGGCACTGATTTGAAAAATGTATTGCCTTTGTCCGTACATTGACTTATAATATGGGTAAAAGAAAGGGGCGTGATGATATGGCAGCCAAATCAGCAAATCTTTATGCAAGAATAGAGCCGGATGTTAAAGAACAGGCTGAGGAAATTCTGGCTACTTTGGGGATCCCGGCATCTAATGCTATCAATATGTTTTATAAGCAGATCATTCTAAATAGGGGTCTTCCGTTTGAGGTAAAGATTCCGACTGCGAGACCTGTTGATATTTCGAGAATGAACGTAGAGACTTTGGACATGGAACTTGAGAAAGGATACGCGGATATGCAGGCAGGGCGTACCAAATCTGCAGCTCAGGTTTTTACGGATATCCGAAGGGATTATAATGTGTCAACTACCCACGACCTAAAGGTCATGGG
>ENA-OPCL01001476-OPCL01001476.1-human-gut-metagenome-genome-assembly--contig:-NODE-1476-length-17292-cov-3.521727_pt1 | contig 17292 bp, 17 predicted proteins | sample MGYA00241251_ERZ501482 | MGnify/ENA primary metagenome ERZ501482 (study PRJEB25962, sample SAMEA2042581) | human gut metagenome | biome: human gut; feature: human-associated habitat; material: faeces... | reverse complement strand
GGATATCCGTGTAGGTACCATTCTTGAATGTCAGAAAGTGCCGAAAGCGGATAAATTGCTGCAATTCAAAATCGACGACGGACTGGAAACACGTACCATCGTATCGGGCATTGCCAAGCATTATCAACCGGAAGAACTGGTAGGCAAACAGGTTTGCTTCATCGCCAACCTTGCTCCGCGCAAACTGAAAGGCATCATCAGCGAAGGCATGATTCTAAGTGCCGAAAACAACGACGGCAGTCTGGCAGTTATCATGCCGGGACGTGAAGTGAAGCCGGGCAGCGAAGTAAAATAATAAAACTAGAATAGGGAATACATGAAAAGCTATCATCACGCATAGCCTTTTCATGTATTCTTTGCAAATAACATGAGCGAGAATCAGTCACTAAAAGAAAAGACGGCCAAAGGACTATTTTGGGGAGGATTCAGCAACGGCATACAGCAGTTGTTAAATCTGCTTTTCGGAATATTCCTCGCGCGGTTGCTCACTCCGTCAGATTATGGAATGGTGGGAATGTTGGCCATCTTCTCCCTCATTGCCAGTTCGATACAGGAAAGTGGTTTCACAGCTGCCCTTGTTAATAAGAAAGAAGTGACGCACAATGATTACAATGCCGTATTCTGGTTCAACGCGGCCATCAGTCTGTCGCTGTACCTGCTGTTATTCCTCTGTGCACCGCTTATCGCTGACTTTTACGATACTCCCGAACTGACACCACTGGCACGTTATTCTTTTATCGGCTTCTTCATTGCCAGTCTGGGAATATCCCACAGTGCCTATCTCCTGCGTAATCTGATGGTCAAACAGCGGGCATTGTCTTCGGTTATCGGACTCACCGTGTCCGGAATCACCGGAGTCACTCTTGCCTACTTTGGTTTCTCTTATTGGGGAATTGCTACGCAAAGCATCGTTTACGTAACCATCAACACAGCCTGTTACTGGCATTTCACCCGTTGGCGACCGAGCTTGCAGTTCAACTTCACCCCGATTAAGGAAATGTTCGGATTCAGTGGGAAACTACTGGTTACCAATGTATTCAATCACATCAATAACAATCTGTTTTCCGTGATACTGGGTAAATTCTACAGCGAAAAAGAAGTAGGATATTACAACCAAGCCAATAAATGGTGCGGCATGGGCCAACTCTTCATCTCCGGCATGATAAACGGAGTAGCGCAACCGGTACTCACCAAAGTGTCCGACGACCTTGAACGGCAAAAACGGGTATTTCGCAAAATGCTGCGTTTCACCGCTTTTGTCTCGTTTCCCGCCATGTTGGGATTGGGAATCGTATCGGAAGAGCTGATTATCATCACCATCACCGACAAGTGGTATTCCAGCATACCCATCATGCAGATTCTGTGTATCAGCGGAGCCTTCACTCCCATTGCATACCTCTATCAGCAGCTCATCATCAGCAAAGGGAAATCCCGCATCTATATGTGGAACACCATAGCGCTCGGCATAATTCTACTGTCAGGCGTTCTGTTAGTCCACTCACACGGTATCTATGCCATGCTCGCCGTCTATGTATCCACCAATATACTGTGGCTACTGACGTGGCACTACTTCGTATGGCAGGAAATCGGACTAAAGCTGCGCCATGCACTGATAGACATTCTTCCTTATGCTGTCATTGCAGCTACGGTAATGGCAATCACCTATTATTCCACCCGTTCCATCGAGAATATTTATCTCCGCTTGGCAAGCAAGATAGTGCTCGCAGCAGCACTCTACGTAGCCGCCATGTGGGGCAGCCGTTCGGTCACCTTTAAAGAAAGCATCCAGTATTTCATCAAAAAGAAGACACATGAACCCCAATGATCTTGCCACCAAATACCACCTTCTAAATAGTTCTTTCAAAAAGACGATGATTTATCACATAGGTATAGATGCCGGTTTCTTCACCGAATATACCTATATGCTTCACGCAATGCTTTATTGCCTGCAACACAAAATACAGTTCAAGCTTTACTCCGACGACGCCAACTTCGGATGGGAAAAAGGTTGGGAAGATTGTTTCGCCCCCTTCTGCGAGCAAGTGCACGAACCGTTTCATCACACTTATAACACCCATCGCCTCCCCTCCTGGCAGGCATTGATGAAAGACAAAAAGCTGCCTAAGACGAAGTTACTGAAATGGAAACTGAAAGTAACCTGTAAGAACATCATCGGAAAAGCCCTTGCTTTCTTCACGTATGGTAAACCGATCCGACTCAACTTCCAAGTGACGTTCAACCCCAACCAGCATTTCCATATCCCCGAACTGGGAATAGACGGTGACTACCTCCACACCTTCCAAAAGCTGACGGAAATCACCTGGAAACTCAACGACACCACCGCACAGGAATGTCGCCAATGTGCCGCCGACCTGCAACTTCCACCCCAATACGCAGGATGCCAGATACGGGGAGGAGACAAGATCACCGAAACCAACCTGCTTCCACCGGAACATTACATACGGCTTATTAAAGAAAAGACCGCCCTACGCGACGTCTTTGTATTAACGGATGATTACCGCCTTTTCGAACAAGTACAAACCCTTGCCCCGGACATACACTGGTACACCCTTTGCAGCCCCGACGAAAAAGGATACGTCAACAGCGCTTTCACGCAGACCACCAAAGAGCTGAAACAAAGACAAATGGCACGTTTCCTTTCCTCGATACAGATATTGATGGACGCCTCCGTCTTTATAGGAAGCATCACCACCGGCCCCAGCCTGTTCCTATTGAAGAAATTCTATCCGGACATCAATCCGGCAGACTGTCTGCTCAAGGACTTTCCGCAAGCATCCGTCCTTCCCATACCGGGACGCGGACAAGTGGCCACCGAATTTATGCAAGGAAACTTAAAGTTATAGTAACTTAGCAATATAATTACTACTTTTGTAGCACAACGTGCATTAACCATTTCCGATGAACAAGAAATATACAGCCGAAGAGCTTGATTTATTACATGCCGAACTCTACGACATATTGGGAGAAACCATCCGGGTGTGTCAGAAGCACAACATTCCCTATTTTGTGATTGGCGGCACGGCAATCGGTGCACTCTACGACCAGGCGATTCTCCCCTGGGATGATGATATTGACATAGGCATGACGCGGGAGAACTACAACAAATTTCTGAAAGTAGCTCCCGGGGAACTGGGTCCTTCCTACTTCCTTTCATGGATAGAGACAGACCCTCATACCCCGTATTATTTTGCCAAAGTCAAGAAAAACGACACCCTTTTTGTAGAAGAAATGTTCAAGAATGTCCCGATGCATCCGGGCATTTTTGTCGATATATTCCCATTCGACAAGATTCCCGACAACAAGCTGCTGCGAAGAATACAATCCGAAGCACTCGGCTTCCTCAAATGCTGCCTGATGGGAAAAGAGATATGGATGTGGAAACACTTCGGTACATGTGAAATAGAGAACCCCACGAACCGGGGAGCCTTCTCCTGTTTCCTGAACAGGGTAGTCGACCTACTTTTCTCTAAAAAAGCAATCTACCGCATGCTGGTGTCAGTTCAAAGCTGTTTCAACTCACGAAACACCCGTTACTATAACAACGTAATGGCCACTGCCGACCACGTAACCGTAGAAAGCATCCGCCACCTGCAACCCGTGAAATTCGGCCCTCTCACAGTGACCGCCCCCGACGACCTGGAAGGATTTTTGCGTTACAACTATCCAACCCTGCATCGATTTACAGAAGAAGAGCAGGAAAAAGTGAACAACCACTATCCTGCCGCCCTGTCATTCAGTACAACCCCAAAACAAGAACTATGAATATGAAATCCGCTTTAGTAGACGTCCCGGTACTTATCCTGTTCTTCAACCGCCCGCAACAGTTGTCGCAAGTGTTCGAGCAAGTGAAGAAAGCGCGTCCGTCCCGCCTCTTCCTCTATCAGGACGGAGCACGAAACGAACGTGACCTGCCCGGAATAAAAGCCTGCCGTGAAATCGTATCACAGATAGACTGGGAATGTGAAGTAGAACGGCTTTATCAGGAAAAGAATTTCGGCTGCGACCCTTCGGAGTACATTTCGCAGAAATGGGCCTTTTCGAAAGTCGACAAGTGCATCGTATTGGAAGACGACGATGTGCCCGCCGTCTCCTTTTTCCAATTCTGCAAGGAGATGCTGGATAAATACGAATATGACACCCGCATCAGCATGATTGCCGGATTTAACCCCGAAGAAATCACCCAAGATATGCCCTACGACTATTTCTTTACCACCACCTTCTCTATCTGGGGATGGGCAAGCTGGAAACGGGTAGTCGACCAATGGGATGAGTTCTACAACTTCCTGGACGACTCCTTCAATATGCAACAACTGGAACAGCTTATCAAGGAACGCAAATTCCGGAGCGACTTTATCTACATGTGCCAGCGTCACCGGGAACAGCAGAAAGCCTTTTATGAAACGATCTTCCACGCCTCCATACTGTTCAACTCCGGGCTAAGCATCGTGCCTACCCGCAACATGATTAATAACTTGGGAGCAACGGCAGATTCCACCCATTTCGCCGGCTCGATTCATACCCTGCCCAAAGGTTACCGCCGCATCTTCACGATGAAGCGCTATGAGGTGGATTTTCCACTGAAACATCCCCGCTACGTCATCGAAAACGTTGCCTACAAAGAGAGCGTTTACCGCATCATGGGCTGGGATCATCCGTGGATCAAGATCGGACGTTCGTTCGAAGAACTGTTCCTCAACCTGAAATACGGCAATTTCTCCATCATTACGAAAGCTGTCAAAAACCGAATCAACAAATGGCTGAAAAGAAACAAGCACCACTAAATAAGTTGCTTACTATTTATTTTTACCATACCCGCCTCACACGGGAAAGCTACGAGGAATGGAAAGAATATAAATTCCCCGGACACATCTTATACGGACTTCCTTTACTGGAGAATTACGGAATACACTCCGTGATGCACAAATGCAAATATTTCTCCGGCCGTCTGAAACTCATGCTTTACGCCACCAAAGAGATTCTCTTCTGCAAGGAGAAATACGACGTCCTCTACGCCACCTCTTTCCGGGGTATAGAGCCCGTCATCTTCCTCCGTGCACTGGGACTGTACCGCAAGCCCATCGTGATCTGGCATCATACGGCTGTCGTCACCAATCCCAAACCGTGGCGCGAACAAATCTCCCGCCTTTTCTACAAAGGTATAGACCAAATGTTCCTGTTCAGTCGGAAACTGATTCAGGACTCGCAGAAAACCCGGAAAGCACCGTCCCACAAACTGAAACTCATCCATTGGGGACCGGATCTTCCTTTCTACGACCACCTGCTTGCAGAAATGCCCGACCGGAAGCCCGAAGGATTTATCTCCACCGGCAAAGAAAACCGGGACGTAGACACCTTGCTCCAGGCATTTGCCGCAACGAACGAGAAACTGGATTTGTACATTGCCGTCTCATGCGGTAACATCAACTATAAAAAGATCATCGACCCGTATGCATTGCCCGACTCCATTCGCATCCATTATACCGACGGAGTGATTCCCTACGAACTGGGGAAACTGGTGGCACGCAAAAGCTGTATCGTGATCTGCTGCCTGGACTTCCCCTATACCGTAGGACTGACCACGCTCGTGGAAGCATTCGCCCTCGGCATCCCCGTCATCTGTTCGCGCAACCCCAACTTCGAAATAGACATCGACAAGGAAGGAATAGGCATCACCGTAGAATATAACGACGTACAAGGCTGGATAGACGCTATCCGCTACATCGCCGACCACCCCGAAGAGGCACGGCGCATGGGAGAGAATGCCCGCAAACTGGCGGAAGAACGTTTCAACCTCGAAATCTTTTCACGCGAAATAGCAGAAAGCTTGTTGGAAATATCAAACATTTCCTCTAAAAACCGTACATTTGCATAAACTTTTGCCCATGAGAGTCCTGATAATAAATACATCTGAACGAATAGGAGGAGCGGCCATTGCAGCAAGCCGGTTGATGGAGTCACTGAAAAACAACGGTATCAAAGCCAAAATGCTGGTGCGTGACAAACAGACCGACCAAATCAGTGTGGTCCGCTTAAAAAGTAACTGGTTGCAAGTGTGGAAATTCATGTGGGAACGGATCGTTATCTGGAGTGCCAATCGTTTCCGCCGATACCATCTGTTCGACGTTGACATAGCCAACACAGGCACAGACATCACCTCACTTCCGGAATTCCGCCAGGCCGACGTTATCCACCTGCATTGGGTCAACCAAGGAATGCTCTCGCTGAAAGATATACGGAAAATACTCACTTCCGGCAAACCTGTGGTATGGACCATGCACGATATGTGGCCATGTACCGGTATCTGCCACTACGCACGGGAATGTAAGAACTATCAGCAGGAATGTCACGACTGCCCTTACATCTACAAAGGAGGTGGCCGGAAAGATTTATCTTACCGCACTTTCCGCAAAAAACAAAAGTTATACAGCTACGCTCCCATCCATTTCGTCACGTGCAGTCACTGGCTGAAGGAACAAGCACAGACCAGCGCATTGTTTGAAGGAAAAAGCGTCACCAATATTCCGAACGCTATTAATACCAACCTGTTCAAACCCATGAACAAAAAAGAAGCACGTGCCAAGTTCATGCTGCCAGAAGGTAAGAAACTGGTTCTGTTCGGCTCGTTAAAGATCACCGACAAACGAAAAGGAGTCGACTATCTCATTGAAGCCTGCAAACTGCTGGCAGAAAAGCATCCGGAATGGAAAGAGTCACTGGGGGTAGTCGTATTCGGCAACCAGTCACAGCAATTGCAGGAGCAGCTTCCTTTCCATGTCTACCCGCTCCCTTACATCAAGAATGAGCATGAGATAGTAAATATCTACAATGCCGTAGACCTCTTCGCCATCCCGTCTCTGGAAGAGAATCTTCCCAACATGATTATGGAAGCAATGGCCTGCGGAGTACCCTGTGTCGGCTTTAACGTAGGAGGTATCCCCGAAATGATCGACCATCTGCACAACGGTTACGTGGCACAATACAAATCTTCAGAAGATTTTGCCAACGGCATACATTGGATATTGACGGAACCGGAATACAACGAACTCTCTGCACAGGCCTGCCGCAAGGTTCTGGGTAATTATTCGGAGAGTATCGTTGCAAAGAAATATACAGATGTCTACAATAAAATAACGGGAAAATATGCATAGTGTCCATCCTACTCCCAAGTTCTCTATCATTACGGTGACGTACAATGCTGAAAAGGTATTGGAAGACACGATTCAGAGTGTCATTTCACAGACCTATCATCACATAGAATACATCATCGTAGATGGAGCTTCCAAGGATGGAACCCTCTCTATTATCAACCGCTACCGCCCGCACATACACACCGTTGTCAGCGAACCGGACAAAGGACTGTATGACGCTATGAATAAGGGCATCGCCCTTGCCAGCGGCGATTATCTCTGTTTCCTGAACGCGGGCGACTGTTTTCACGAGGACGACACACTACAACAAATGGTGCATACCATCAACGGCAGCGAACTGCCCGATGTGCTTTACGGAGAAACCGCTATCGTAGACCAGGACAGGCATTTCCTGCGGATGCGCAGATTGTCCGCTCCCGAAACGCTTACCTGGAAAAGTTTCAAACAGGGTATGTTAGTCTGCCATCAGGCATTCTTTCCCCGTCATACGCTGGTAGAGCCCTACAACTTGAAATATCGTTTTTCTGCCGATTTCGACTGGTGCATCCGCATCATGAAGAAAGCACGTACTTTGCACAATACCCACCTGACAATCATCGACTATCTGGAGGAGGGAATGACTACCCGAAATCAGAAAGCATCCCTCAAAGAAAGATTTCGGATCATGGCAAAGCATTACGGGCTGATTGGAACCGTGGCGCATCATGCATGGTTCGTGATCCGTGCAGTTACTCACCAGTAGGCGAAGGCATATAAAGCATCACCTGGTCTAATATCACTCCTTCGTCCAATGCCTTGATTACCAATTTGTGGGACTTCTTTCCGGATACCGGAAGTCGAACCGTTCGGATGGCTTGATTGCGCAGCACGTTCTCTTTCCATTCTTCACTCCGTCCTTTCGTTTCATAAGAGATCATTTCAGGCGCTGCATCGTCCAACGATATTGAGAAACGTAATTGATCTCCTCTCACAGGATGATTAGGCAACAAGCGGATGTCAACCTCTACCGAGTCTGTTTTCCAGTTGTCAAAAGAGAACATCAGTGCATCTCCCTTGTCAATGCCTGTCGCTTTGCTTTCATATCCCAGGCCCTCACAAATAGCAGAAGTTCCTTTCCGCGCATTCAAGGTCTTACTATTCGGGATATTCTTCCCATCCAAGCCGTTCCATTTATAGATAGCTACACGCTCTTTCATCATCGGAGAAGTAGCCGTTTTTCTTTCCACGCGATTGAATACGGGGAGTTTTCGGGGTTGGAAATCCATCATGCGGTTCCACTTTCCATCTTCCAGTGAGTTATACTGTTTTGTCAATACTACAATGCTGTCATAGGCAAGATCACTTTTCTCCCAGTCCGCTTTTCCGTGGTGGGCTAATTGGGCATATAGCAATTTCCGGTTCATCTGTGTAGCAGCTTGCACCGGGTATTTCACCAATTCAAAATAGGCACTTTGTCTGCCGGATGGGATTTTCAAAGCTGCCCGTTCCACTGTCTCCGACAATTTATCATAAGCCTGCAAACGTCCGTTGATTTCTTTTTCACTCCATGGGAGATCTTTGACAACACGATAAACAGGATCTTTCTCCTCTTCCCTCGTATTTCCCATAAATTCAGGTTTACGAATATGGGCCAGACGATAGTGTTCCTGCATCACAGGTAATACTGCCTTTGCGCACGAAGCTCCCAATTCCCGTTCCAGCCAGTGTTTCAGATGAGAGGTCACTCCTTCCGAGGCCACAGCTTCTATATTCCAGGCCATATCCATAAACAACTCTATCTGATACTCGGCAGGCTTGATATCTCCGACATTCAGTATCCACATCTTCTGTATGCCTCGATCGTAAGCCAGCTTCATTTGTTGGAAAATCAGATACGGGCTCATCGTACTCAACCAGAGATGGTCGTGCGGACGTCCCCAATAAGAAACATGATAATAGACTCCATTCCCTCCTTTACGTGCGCATTCTTCGGCCGTAGGAAAATGGCGGATATAGCCATAGTTATCGTCACACCACATCAATGTTACATCATCGGGCACCTGTAATCCGGCATGATAAATGTCGAGTACCTCTTTATAAGGGATAAAAACCTGCGGGACTTTAGTTACATCCTTATCAACATATTTTTCAATCAACCCGCGTTGATCTGCAAACACACGATCTATTACGGCCTTCTGTTCTTCCACCGTCTTCGCTCCCTGCATCTTGCCATCGTGTACACCACGCATACCCAACGTATAGAGTATTTCCTGATCTGCCACCTCTTTTACACGGTCTTCCCAGAATTTGTAAACAGCCGGAGCATTATTCACATAATCATAAGCCCCTTCCCCTCTTCGTTTCCACTCGCCGGCAGCGCTGCAAGCCATCGGTTCGCAATGGGAAGCACCGATGAAGATTCCATATTTCTTGGCAGCTTCCCGATTGCCTTTGGTCAGGAAGAAAGGAAGTGTACATTCGTGCATTGCAGGCCAATAGGTGTTGGCACGCAGACGAAGTAAGAGTTCAAAAATACGCTCGTTGGTACGCGGGCCTATCTCACCTTTCACTTTTGAAGGTTCATAGGTCCGACTGCTCCATGGCATCAAGCCCCAGTCTTCATCATTAATAAATATACCCCGATATTCCACCGAAGGAGCCTGAAGACTTTGGAATTTGGAAGATAGCTTAAAAAGTTTCTTCTTTTCCGGAGTTACGTCCGCCCACCATTCCCAGGGAGAGACACCTAACAAACGGGATATCTCGAGTATTCCATAAGCCGTACCATGTTTGTCACTGCCGGCTACGATCAATTTACCCTCCGGAGAAACAGATAATAGAAAAGCCTGCTTCTTGCCTTTTAGCGCAGAAACATCTATGCCGGTCCGGCTGATAAGCTCACTCTGCCCCACCGTTCCTATCACAATTTCACCTGTTTTCTCATTCGCTTGGGTAGTCGACGACAATACTGTCTGAATATCACGCCCCAGCATTTCCAATGCGGTTCGTACAACCAGTTCTTCAGAAGGGCTGCAAGCGATGACAACTGTTTGACCGGAAGTCAAAACAAAATCCTTACTACGAATCGGTAAAGCAACTATCAAAAAGATGAAAAAAGAAAACAGAAGTTTATGTCTCATAGGTTCTATTATTTATAGAAGACAAAATTACAGGTTTGCAGAAAATGTACTATAGAATAGTGTACAATTTCATAGAATTCTGTCCGACCTATTTAAAATGTAGCAGGCAACGCAAACAACTGATACATCAGCGTTCGTGCCATGCGTATCTGTCCTTTCGTGCTGGGATGCAAACGGTCATATCCCGCATCGTAGAAATAAATCAGTTGTTCTTCCACCATCGGATTCAATCCGGTTACCGCATTAAAATCAATCACGGGAACTCCCCACACATTGCCGGCTTCTTTAACAGCCTGCACGTAGGCATCCACATATTCGCCACAACTGTTCTGGTAGTTTTCATCCGGTTGCACATTCGTTTCTCCAAAATTGGCCAGTGAACGGTGCAACGGGGTCAGCAACACAATCTGCTTGTCCGGGAAGAGTTGTTTCAGTCTATTGATTCCTATGTTTATACGTCCCTTATACGTGCTGCCATCCATTATAGGAGTGCGTTTCTTACGGGTTTCCAGCTTTTGGGTTTGCCCACGGGCTGCCATCACTTGTTCTTCTGTTTCCGTAAACCATTCTCCAATAGGTACACCGTCATTAAAATCATTCGTACCCATCAAAATCACGATAGCATCTACTTCTCCACCGTGTTCTTTCTTCAGTTGCTCGGCTTGCCGGGGCACATCATTCCATTGCCTGCCACTGATACCATATACATAAGGAGTGATTCCCAGCCATTCCTGCAGAAAATCCCAGTATTTCTTTATCTTGTCACCATAACAGTTGGGATCTGTAATAGAGTCTCCCAAATATCCCACTCTTTTTCCTTGCCACGGGTGCCGGATGCATCCATTATTCGTTTCAACAGAGTTTGCCACTTTAGAAGATTGATTCTGTCCGCACAGAAAAGAGGAACAGAAAAACAGGATGGTACATGTGAGTAATAATTTGCTTTTCATCGGTATCATACATTAAATGAGAGATTTGTATTTAATATTCGACAAAAATAACTCAAAAAAATGTAGTTTCAATCAATTTGGACGATCAATCTCATCCATGCAACCGGATATATAAACATATTCCTATTTGACTATTCTTGCTAAAATACAGGTTTACAGTCTTTTTTCAATCAAGTTATCATTGAGTTTTGCAGCTAAAACCCTATCTTTGTCACAAACTAAAAGAAATAATTGGATGTTTAACTCATTTTCATTCCATAAGGATTCCGTTCTGTAAATAATCTGTAAGCCTTCCTCTCATTACAGATTATCCCTTATGTTTTCTGACATACTCTTGTCAGAGTTATTTTCTATATCTAAATTTTCAAACTATTTGTATGGTCAAATGGTTGCAAGCATCATTATATGCCTCCATTCGCCGTACAACTAAAACATTAAAACAATGAGTAACGATTTTAAATCAATCCACGAATTCGATTTTACACTGATATGTAATTACTTCAAGGCATTAAAACGTCAAGGTCCCGGAAGTCCTGAAGTCACACAAAAAGCCGTAAGCTTCATCAACGAACTGTCCGACAAGGCACGAATAGCCGACATTGGCTGTGGCACAGGCGGTCAGACAATGGCATTAGCCAACTATACGAAAGGACAAATTACAGGTATCGACCTTTTCCCCGACTTTATCGAGCTATTCAACAAAAATGCAATAGAAGCCCATTGTGAAGACAGAGTAAAGGGTATCGTCGGTTCCATGGACGCTCTGCCATTTCAAGAGGAAGAACTCGATCTGATCTGGTCCGAAGGCGCTATCTATAACATAGGATTCGAACGCGGCATGAACGAATGGAACAAATTCCTGAAAAAGAACGGATTTATCGCTGTAACGGAAGCCTCCTGGTTCACCCCGGAACGTCCCTCCGAAATAGAAGACTTCTGGATGGCCAATTACCCGGAAATCGATACGATCCCAAGAAAGATAATGCAAATGGAAAAAGCAGGATATATCCCGACAGCCCATTTCATTTTACCGGAAAATTGCTGGACCGAGCATTTCTACGCTCCCCAATTCCCGGTTCAGGAAGCTTTCTTAAAGGAATATGCAGGAAATGACGCAGCCGCAGACCTCATCACCGGGCAACGGTATGAAGAGAGCCTATATAATAAGTATAAAGAATACTACGGCTACGTATTCTATATAGGACAAAAAAAAGATTGATTATCTGCCGGAGAAGTTAGCAAGATAGGACAACTCTCCGGCATTTATTATCCTTTACTTTGCAGAAAACATGGAGACGAAAGATATCAATAAACAGGAATATCAGTTACGGATCAATAAAGTGACCGACTATATTCACAATCACATAGACCAGCCGTTATCATTACAGAAAATGGCAGGTATCGCCTGCTTTTCTCCTTTCCACTTCCATCGCGTATTTACAATCCTGACGGGCGAAACGCCTACGGATTATATCAAACGCACCCGGATTGAAAAAGCAGCCCTATTATTAAAACGAAACAAGGAACTTTCCGCCACCGAAATCGCCCGTCTTTGCGGCTTTAGCAGCCTTTCACTTTTAAGTCGCAATTTCAGGTTGCATTTCAGTATGACGATCCGGGAGTTCCGTTCATTAAAATAAAACCCTAAAGAATATGGAAAAAGAAAATAAGATTCTGATTTTTCGAACTTCTATCACCCAAAGGCGTGACATCAAGCGCATAGGAGAGCTTTTGGCAGAGTTCCCCCAAATAGACAAATGGAATGTGGACTTTGAGGACTGGGAGAAAATATTAAGAATCGAGTGCAGGGATATCTCTGCACTCGAAATATCGGAAGTACTCCGGAACAATCATATTTTTGCCACCGAACTGGAATAAAACCGGGAAAAGAAAACCTCTCAAACTCCCAACAACTGTTTCAATTCAGCCACTCCTTCAGAAGCTCCCTTCTGAATTACATGTATCGAACGGGAAGTATGCGTATCTACCGGTTTCGGATCAATCAGATACACCTCTGCTCCTCTCGGTACATAATGAAGCAGCCCCGCCGCAGGATATACGTTAAGCGACGTACCGATAATGACGAAAATATCCGCTTTCTCCACATATTGGATGGCGGTTTCAATTTCCGGCACAGCTTCTCCAAACCATACGATAAAAGGTCGCAATTGAGTGCCGTCGCCGGCCTTGTCTCCCATCTTCACTTCATATTCTTCCGGTTTCAGTTCTTTTATGTAGTGGGGATTATGAGGATCCCTACTGGAACACACTTTCGTCAGTTCGCCATGCAGATGAATGATGTGGCTACTCCCGGCACGTTCGTGCAAGTTATCAATATTCTGTGTCACCACCGTCACGTGGAAGTTTTTCTCCAGTTCCGCCAACAATTCATGTCCACGGTTCGGTTTCACCTCCAACAACTGTTTCCGACGCTCATTATAGAAATTAATCACTAAAGCCGGGTCACGCTGATAACCTTCAGGAGTGGCCACCTGCTCCACAGGATACCTATCCCACAAACCGCCTGCATCGCGAAATGTACTAATCCCACTCTCGGCACTCATACCCGCACCCGTCAAAACTACCAGATTCTTCATTACTATTCCTCCTTCTTTTTTAATAGCCACACAAATGTAATCAGAATCATCGAATAAAAGAACACTTTCTCACGCTTAATATAATCCTATTTATGCAGAACTTTAAGATGAAAGATGCAGATAGTTAGCATCATTTATGGCAACAACAATTGTCAGACGCAAGTTCAACAGCTGTCAGACGATTAATTGCCTGCATAAACAAATCTAAAATATAAGAATAAGCCGATTAAATCCTACGAACAAAAAAACTAATTCTTTAAAGAAAAGCGATTATCTTTCACAGATATAAGAATTTTTAAATAGCAAATGCTAAATCATTCAAATAAAACACGTACTTTTGCGATTCATAAATTTGCAATTGATTGAAAGCTAAAACCATGAAGGTGATACATTTCAATCGCCAACAAAAAACATTATATGGATAAATTCAGTTACTCTATTGGCCTCGGAATTGGTCAAAACTTATCAAGCATGGGAATCGGAAACCTTGCGGTAGATGATTTCGCACAAGCAATCAAAGACGTATTGGAAGGCAATCAGACGGCTATCAGCCACAATGAAGCCCGCGAAATAGTAAACAAGTATTTCGAAGAACTGGAAACTAAAATGGGTGCCGTTGCTATCGAGCAAGGACAAGCTTTCCTCGAAGAAAACAAAAAAGGACCGGGCGTAGTTGTTCTTCCCAGCGGACTACAATATGAAATCATCAAAGAAGGTACAGGCAAAAAGCCGAAAGCTACCGACCAGGTAAGATGCCACTATGAAGGAACATTGATTGACGGTACACTGTTCGACAGCTCTATCCAACGCGGAGAACCGGCTGTATTCGGTGTCAACCAAGTAATCCCGGGATGGGTGGAAGCTTTGCAACTGATGCCGGAAGGTTCTAAATGGAAACTGTATATTCCGTCAGAACTTGGTTATGGCGCAAGAGGTGCCGGAGAAATGATCCCTCCTCATAGCACACTCATTTTTGAAGTAGAATTACTCGAAGTATTATAAATAAAAAATTTCAAAGCAAAATGAAAAAAGTTAGTATTTTTATGGCAATCGCCGCTGCTGCAAGCCTTGCTTCTTGTACAGCTCAAGCTCCTAAAGCAAATCTGAAATCAGACATCGACTCACTGTCTTATTCTATCGGTATGGCTCAGACTCAAGGTCTGAAAGGCTATCTGACAGGTCGTTTGAACGTTGATACTGCATATATGGCAGAATTCATCAAAGGTTTGAACGACGGCGTAAGCAAAACCAGCAAAAAAGACATTGCTTACATGGCAGGTATTCAAATCGGTCAGCAAATCAGCGGCGAGAACGGTATGATAAAAAACATCAATCAGGAACTGTTTGCCGGTGACTCTACTAAAACTATCAGCAAAGACAACTTCATGGCTGGTTTCATCGCAGGTACGCTGGAAAAAGGTGGCGTAATGTCTATGGAAGCTGCTCAGGCTTATACTCGTACAGCTATGGAAGCTATCAAAACAAAAGCTTTGGAAGAAAAATATGCTGACTACAAAGCTGAAAACGAAAAATTCCTTGCCGACAACAAAGCTAAAGAAGGTGTGAAAACAACTCCGAGCGGTCTGCAATATAAAGTTATCACTGAAGGTAAAGGTGAAATTCCTGCCGACACTTGCAAAGTGAAAGTAAACTACAAAGGTACTTTGATCGATGGTACTGAATTCGATAGCTCTTACAAACGTAACGAACCGGCTACTTTCCGTGCCAACCAAGTTATCAAAGGCTGGACAGAAGCATTGACCATGATGCCCGTAGGTTCTAAATGGGAACTTTATATCCCGCAGGATCTTGCTTATGGCGCAAGAGAATCAGGCGGCCAGATCAAACCGTTCTCTACTTTGATTTTCGAAGTTGAACTGTTGAGTATCGAGAAGGATAAGAAATAATTTTCTGTCTAAATAGAAAAAGGAAAGAGGTGCAAAGTGATTGCCCCTCTTTTTTTTGCTTTTTCCTATTTTTTTTCTCGGAAAAGAAGAATAATTAAAATAAATCTCTATATTTGCTTACTATTTGATAACAACAGGAAATTACAATTTATTATTATGGAAAGAATAGACAACCTCGACAGGCAAATACTAGAGATTATCTCACAGAATGCCCGCATCCCTTTCAAAGACGTAGCAGCCGAATGCGGAGTGTCACGCGCAGCTATTCATCAACGTGTGCAGAGATTGATTGACTTGGGTGTCATCGTAGGCTCAGGCTATCATGTAAATCCGAAATCATTGGGATACAGAACATGTACGTATGTCGGCATCAAACTGGAAAAAGGCTCTATGTACAAATCTGTAGTGGCCGAGTTGCAGAAGATTCCGGAAATCGTAGAATGTCACTTCACCACTGGCCCGTATACCATGCTGACCAAACTTTATGCATGTGACAATGAACACCTAATGGATTTGCTGAATAACAAAATGCAAGAGATACCGGGTGTAGTAGCTACCGAGACATTGATATCTCTAGAGCAAAGCATCAAAAAAGAAATTCCTATCCGAGTAGAAAAGTAAGCCCATGGAATTTCTAAGTGAATATCACCTTGCAGGGTTATTCATCGGAATTTGTACCTTTTTGATTATCGGCCTTTTTCACCCCGTCGTGGTAAAGGCCGAATACTATTGGGGTACAAAATGCTGGTGGATATTTCTGGTACTCGGCATAGCCGGTGTGGTCGCCTCATTAAGCATCGATAATGTGATTTTATCTTCTTTGCTTGGCGTGTTTGCATTTTCTTCCTTCTGGACGATTAAAGAGGTCTTCGAACAGGAAGAACGGGTACAAAAAGGATGGTTCCCCAAGAATCCGAAGCGCAAATATAAGTTCTAGAAGCAAAGGATTACAGTTTTTTCTCGAAAGAATTTGCATAATTCGACGGAAAATACTACTTTTGTCACCGCATCCAGTTAATGGATACATCGGGCTTTTAGCTCAGTTGGTTAGAGCAACAGACTCATAATCTGGAGGTCCTTGGTTCAAGCCCAAGATGGCCCACGAAAAATTCCTGTAAGTATTTCACTTACAGGAGTTTTTCTTTTATACGGTCAGAATAATGAGATTTACAAAATTAGGAACAGTATTCCATATTGAAATAAGAATATCAATACTAAATGATTCCAAAGTGCTTCAAAGCCTTACACAAACCGTCATTCTCAACGGTATCAGTAACAAAATCGGCTGACGCCTTGACAGGCTCCGATGCATTTCCCATAGCTACCCCGATTCCGGCAGCTTTCAGCATAGGAATATCATTACCGCCATCACCGCAAGCCATTATTTCCGCCATCTCAATCCCATAATAATCGGCAAAAGCTGAAAGTCCGGTTGCCTTACTGATTCCTGCAAGGTTCACATCAGCAAATAAGGGATGCCAGCGTGATAAGGAAAGGTTAGGCAGAAGCGGCATTACGGCTCAGTCTGAAACCTTGGGGGATTGCGTTAA
>ENA-OPCL01001460-OPCL01001460.1-human-gut-metagenome-genome-assembly--contig:-NODE-1460-length-17482-cov-1.957939_pt1 | contig 17482 bp, 10 predicted proteins | sample MGYA00241251_ERZ501482 | MGnify/ENA primary metagenome ERZ501482 (study PRJEB25962, sample SAMEA2042581) | human gut metagenome | biome: human gut; feature: human-associated habitat; material: faeces... | reverse complement strand
AAATATATAGATTCACATTACAGCTCCGACCTGACGATAGAATCTTTGCTTGCCAACATTCCGTTATCGCGCAGAAACTTTGAGGTGAAATTCAAGAATGCGATGAATACCTCTATATATCAATATATTCTGAATTGCCGTTGTAACCATCTGGCGGATTTATTGCTCACGACAGATCGGTCTTTAGCTGATTTGGCAATAGAGGTAGGGTTCAAAGATTATAATAATATCTCGCGCGTCTTTAAAAAATATAAAGGTTGTTCACCTCTTGAATATCGCCAAAAGAAGACTAGTCATATTTAATCTTCGTTTTTTGAATAGTACTTTTCGTTTTTACTATAAAAACTATTATAGAAACAACCTACTTTTGTCATAAAAGTTAATACTCTCTCAATTTAACGAAGAATGTATTAGCTATACCCAATCTTTGTTATATCCTTAAATAAATATATTCTAAAATGTCAAATACCATTCAAAAACACAGCAAAAGGAAAGCGCAGCTAACAATAAAGTTCGGATTTTCCAAACAGTTTTTTATATACTATATAATTATCTGCATAGGGTTCTGCACAGCTAGTTGTATAGAGAATAAACAAACTAATTCACTGCAATATAATACAAAAGCATGGAATAAAATAAAAGATTATTTCAATCCGCCAGTGATATATAAAGATAATTATGGAAATTATCGTTCCCCTCTGTTACTGAATAATGGAGACACTATCAAGAATGTAAATGATTGGAATAAAAAACGAAAAAAAATAAAAGATACATGGATGAATTTAATGGGGAAATGGCCTCCTATAATTAAAAATCAAAAATTTGAAATATTAGATACGCTTAAACGTGAGAACTTCTATCAATATCGTGTCCGCTTCTATTGGGTTCCTAATGAACAAACAGAAGGGTATTTACTAATCCCTGATAAGAGAGGGAAGAAGCCTGCTATTATTTCTGTTTTTTATGAACCTGAAACTGCCATTGGAATCGGTGGAAAACCTAATCGTGACTTCGCTTATCAACTTACTAAAAGAGGATTTATCACCCTGTCATTAGGAACAACCCAAACAACGAAAGAAAAAACATACTCCATATATTATCCGACGATCAATAATGCTTCTCTACAACCTCTATCAGCATTAGCCTATGCAGCTGCCAATGCATGGGAAGCATTAGCCAAAGTTCCTGATGTAGACTCTACTAAAATTGGCATTGTCGGACATTCATATGGAGGGAAATGGGCAATGTTTGCATCTTGCCTCTATGACAAATTTGCATGCGCTGCATGGAGTGATCCGGGTATTGTTTTTGATGAAACCAAAAGGGGATACATCAACCTTGGTATCTTGGCTATTACCCTCCGCCCTGGAAAGATACCTGGAACAAAGACGGATATACTAAAGCAAAAGGAATTTATTCGCAGTTACGTAAAAATGGGCATGATTTACATGAAATTCATGCACTTATGGCTCCCCGCCCTTTTCTTGTTTCCGGAGGCTTCTCTGACGGACCTGAAAGATGGATACCTCTAAATCATACAATACTCATTAATCGAATTCTAGGGTATGAAAACAGAGTAGCGATGACCAATAGAGCGAAACATGATCCTGATCCCGAATCAAATGAAATCCTTTACAATTTCTTCGAGTGGTATTTATGTTCCACTAGTTGACAAAAAACATTACATAATAAAAAATATCTTATGAAAAACTCAAAAATTAATTGCAGAGCCACTATCAATCGATTCATTTTGCTCTCTCTCACTTTATGCTATATTTCCACAGCATATTGTAGTAATAAGGAACAGGAAATAAAACAATTTCTCATTTATGATGCTATGTCATACATCGGCAAACCAGACTTAAGTTACTATGGTCTTCAGCCTGTTTATCTAATGTATGAAGTAACCTTGACAAAAAAACACTCCGATCATCCTTCAAAAGTCATACTTGACTTCAACAAAATCGAGAAACAAGCCAAACTTGCATCCTTATTTCCGAGAACTATGATTTCAACGGATATAGAACAATGGTATTACGAGCCTTCACTTACAGACCAGGAAATAGAACAAAGATTCGACACATTATTTAGTTACTTTAGACAAAATATTTCACCAAACATAACAATCGGCAACTATGGAGCCGCTCCTACAGCCTTATGTGTACACCGATACTACCATCCCAAAATGTCAGAAGATAGTATATTGATGACTTGGCGAAAAAGCAATAAAAAACGTTGGGCTGCACTCAAATATGCAGATGTAGCTCAACCCTCTCTTTACATTGCCGAGCCTAATATCGAATCTTGGATAAAAGATCTACAAATAACAGTAAAAGAAATAAAAAAGCACTACCCCAATAAAAAAATTATAGCATATATTTGGCCCCAATACTATGATAAAAAAGATAGTCCATATTATAAACAATTCATTCCCCCCCACATTTGGAAACAAATGCTAGAGGCTACTTATACATATTGTGATGGAAGTATCATATGGTCAAGTAGAACAGATGAAAATGATCAATCAGTATTCTGGGAGGATCTTCGGGTTCAACAAATCTGGGAAGTAACAAAACATTTTATCCATTCCCACAAAAGACAGATTGTGTTTCCTGAAAAAGAAAACTTGTCCATATTGACTTCTACTCCACAAGAATTCAATATATATTTAAACACAAATCACCCCCAATTAGCCCAATATGGAGTTCAGACGATACAAATGATTAATGAAAAAGATTTGGGAAACTGTACCAATGAAACTTTTGTTCTTGATGTAGACAAAGTGAAACAATTTGCCATACAAACTCCAAAATCCTCCAATACGCCTATATGTATTGCACCGATTAATAAAAAGAGTGATACATTAGATTATCAAGAAATTTACAAATTGTTAAAAAAAGACAATGGTAATCAAATATGGCAAATACCCTCCACAAGTTTAGGTAAACTAAGGCTTCATAATTCAAATATGCATGTCAACATGGGAAGTTGGGCAATAAATACAATGAATTCTCCGCAAGAGCCGGAAAAATTCACAGATGCCATTATCATAAATGCCCCTATCGTTGATAATGACACAATCACTTGGAAGAAAGAATTATACATTACTATAAAAGAAGCACAATTCAAATCTGAAGGAAAACCAATATATGTATATTTGCCAACCACCTCGCTTAATAACAATTATACAATAAAAGCAACGGAATGGAAAACTGCATTGAAAACCGCCCAACAATGGTGTAACGGTATAATAATACATGATATAAACAACAATCTACCTGACACGAATACAGCAATATGGCAAGAAAGTTTAAAATTCATAAAAGAAATGAAGAATACAGTAGATTAAACTTACGTTTTTTGAGGACTAGTCTGCGTAAAATCAAATCGATACCTTGATATATCAGGCTATATTTGCACTATTAGGATATCCAATCAATAAACTGCAATACCAAATTTAATACAAAATGAAAATGAAACTATTGAAAAGCAAAATTCTGCGAGATGCATCACGAATAAAATCTTTACCGATATGCATCTTTATGTTCTTTTTCCTTTTTACTCCCTTTGTTTATTCCCAGAGTAGAAAGCAAATAACAGGAAGCGTACAAGATGTTCAGGGAAACCCTCTTATTGGAGTTAGTATCTTGGAAACCGGAACATCAAATGGGACCATCACAGATATGAATGGTACCTACTCTCTCAATATAAGTTCCACAAATGCAACACTAAGATTCTCATATATTGGCTATGAAGAACAACTAATTAAAATACAAGGTCGAAATGTCATCAATGTAAAGATGAATGAAGAAACTAGTAATTTAGATGAAGTCGTAGTGGTTGGCTATGGGGTACAACGAAAGTCCGACTTAACCGGAGCTATATCTTCCATTAATGCAGCTGAGACTTTAAAAAAAATGCCTGCGGCCCAAGTAGCCGATTTGCTCCAAGGACGCATTGCCGGGCTTAGTATTGTAAACTCATCCGGAGCAGCAGGTGCTGCCCCTACGCTACGTGTCCGCGGTGTAAACTCCATAAAAGCAGACGGTGGCCCACTAGTCGTTATCGATGGTTTTCCTGGTGGTAACCTCAGTGCCATAAATCCCGCTGATATAAAATCTATTGAAGTACTAAAAGATGCCTCATCAACAGCAATATATGGTTCAAGAGGAGCCAACGGTGTCATCTTGATTACAACAAAGTCTCCTAAAGAGGGCAAATTATCAGTAGACTACAATGGTTATGTTGTTGCCGGAACACCAGCCGACAAACCTTCCATCATGCCCGTAAATGAGTTCGCCCGTATGGCCAATGATTGGAATCAGGCATATTATGGTAAAGACCTATATACAGAAAGACAAATCACTAATTTCACCAATGGATATGATACTTATGATTATATGGGAAATATCATCAATGATTACGCCATCAGCCATTCTCATGACATCAGCATCAAAGGAGGAAATGATAAAATGAGCTTCTTATTTTCCACTCAATATATTCATAATAAAGGAATTGCCGGCCATTCCACAAATGACAGATGGAACTATCGTTTAAAAGTGGATGCTAATATCACTAAAAAACTAAAATTTGGAGCTAATTTTTATGGAATGATTAATAGTGCTGCAGGAAATAACTTCTCCGGACAATACAGTCTACTCACTTTGGCACAACAATTTCCGCAAACTGTACTTCCGTATGATAAAGAAGGAAACCTCACCCAAGGAACTATCGACAATACCGGTATTTACAATCCAATAGGTTTCATTGATGAACAAAAAAGGAATAACAACGAGGATATGACTTTTAATAACTGGTTACAGGCATATATCAGTTATGAAATTATTCCCGGATTAACATTCAGAAATGAACAGCAAATAAATATAGGAAACCGTTTTTATGGAACCACAAGCAGCAAACAAAGTATGAATGGATTCCTAAAAGGAAAATCATTAGCTACATATTATGATGCAAATTCATGGGGGTGGCGCATGACAAATACACTTAACTATACAAAGGAACTAAACAAGAATAATCGTATCAACGCTACTATTGGTGTAGAAGAAAGCCTATCACGTTCATACATCATGAGGCAGACTGCAGAAGGATTAACTTCCGAAAGCATCGGCTGGAAAAATATGATGTTGGCAGAAACCAGCAAACTAGAAGACAATGAGGTTAGCAAGACAACAGCCATATCATATTTCGGACGAATCAACTATGTCTTAATGAACCGCTATATGGCCACAGTAACATTCAGAAGAGACGGTTCTTCCTTGTTGTCTTACGACCATAGATGGGATAACTTTCCTTCTTTCAGTCTGGCTTGGAATCTAAAAGAAGAATCATTCCTTAAAAATATTAATTCTTTAGACCAATTGAAACTAAGATACGGATACGGAGTTTCCGGAAATCAGGCAGTAGCAGCTTATTCGGCATATACACAATATGATGCAACAATAGGGAATGGCCAAATAGCTTATACGCTTGTCCCAGGTAATCCTATATTAAAATGGGAAAAAACACATCAACACAACTATGGGGTTGATGCAGCTTTTCTAAATGGCAGAATTTCATTCACATTCGATTATTACGACAAAAAAACAAAAGATGCCATTAATACTGTAGTTCTCCCGGCAGATACAGGTTTATCATCCGGACTAAGAAATGCTGCTGAAATCAGCAACAAGGGGTTTGAAATTACTTTGGGAATTACTCCGATTACAGCAAAAGACTTCTATTGGAAAGCAGACATTTCATTGGCTCATAATAAAGCTAAAATTGAAAAATTAGGAGATATAGATTCGGATTTCATGGAAATAGGCACAGGATGGGGAAATTCATTCTATCGTTACTTTGTAGGAGAACCGATCGGTGCAATCTACGGCCTTCAATCCACGGGAGTGTGGAGTACCGAAGAGTATAATAACCCTGATATTAAAAAACCAACTTCTCCTACAGTAAGACCCGGCTCTTACAAATATGTCGATCAAAACGATAGTGGAACTATAGATGCAGATGATTATGTCATTATCGGTAACGGGCAACCCAAATTCAATTGGGGAATGAATAATTCATTTACCTATAAAAACTTTGACTTAAATATTTTCTTAATCGGTTTTCATGGATTTGATATTTACAATTACCCAAGAGCCAGACTTACAAGTTCCTTATCTCCATTCCCCGAATTAGCCGAACGCTGGATTGCAGGCAAAAATGAGAATGCAATTATAGCCGGATTCGGTAAGGACCGGGACGCTATAACAAGCCCTGAAACGGTAGCATCATCTACATTTGTAGAAAAAGGAGATTTTGTAAAATTGAAAAGCATTACTTTAGGTTATAATTTCTCCAAAGGTTTATTATCAAAAATAAATCTAAGTGCAGCGAGAGTATATTTTTCGATAAAGAATGTTTGTACAATCACTAAATATTCCGGAAACGATCCTGAATTGTCAATAAGTAACCCTCTACGCCCCGGACTTGATATGGGAACTTATCCCAGTCAAAGAGAATATCTACTTGGCTTAAATGTTTCATTCTAAATACAAGAATACAATGAAAAAATATATATTCATACTTCTGACAAGTTTTTCTTTAGCTTCTTGCGTAGACTTATTGCAAGAACCGCAAAGCAAATTAACGCCTGCCACCATCGAGTTGACAGAACAAACTCTTGAAAGCATGACCAATGGGCTTTACAAAGATTTATGGGGAGAAAATTTCGGCTTTAACTGCCGGTTGGCATCACTCGCATTGGCTGGTGACGATATGACTTCAGGTGCTTTGGACAAAGTCAGGAATGTTTTGGACGATCAACTAAAAGTTCCAATAGATAATGCAGATGTGCTAAATTTATGGAAATATTTTTATCAAACAATATACTCTGCAAATAATATAATATATCTAATCAATGAAAACGAAAATCTCGACACCCAAATAAGTAATAAGTATTTAGGAGAAGCCTATTTCTTCAGAGCCTTATCCTATTTCTATATCGTAAGATATTGGGGAGATGCTCCTGCTATTACAGACCCTAACTCAAGTACAGACATAGATGGGAGTAGTAATATGCCACGTAAACCGGTGAAAGACATCTATGAAAGAATAATTCTTCCTGATTTAAGTAATGCAATCAACCTGCTACCATTACAAAGCCGTGACAATAACAATCAGGCTCCAACCACCTGGGCTGCCAAGACTTTGCTTAGTGACGTATATATAACCATGGCTGGATGGCCATTAAAAGAAGAGAATTATTATGCAGAAGCTGCTAAAACTGCAAAAGATATCATAGAAAATGGACCTTACGATCTGGTCGGTGAATATAAAGATCTTTGGATGAACACTAAAAAGACGGATAAAACTGAACATATATTCGCACTACAGCATTCACTATCTTATTTACCAAGCCAATATGGCATATCCTATCTTGGAAAAGAAGAAAATGGCTGGTATGACTATGTAGGTGATCCTGTATTCTTCAAAAACTTCCCTAATGACAAAAGAAAAGAATTCTGCTATATTACATCAACCGTAGATACTAAAGGAAATCGGATTGACTGGGAAGACTTTGATATAGGCGCACCTTTTATCCGGAAATACAGGAACTATGGAGGCTGTGGAACATACGGTATTGATGGAAACACCTCTACACGTAGTTCACTTTCAGAAGGTCTCACTCCTATTTACAGATTTGCAGACGTATTGCTAATTTATGCCGAAGCCAGCAATAAAGCAGAGGGTTCCCCCAACACTCTTGCATATAAATGTTTAAATAGAGTCAGAGACAGGGCATTTGGAGATCAAAGTCATCAATATGCAGGTTTAACACCAGAAAAATTTGCAGATGCGGTATTCGATGAATTTGGCTGGGAAAATGTATTTGAATTCAAAAGATGGTTCCAATTGGTAAGAACAGAAAAAGTAGACGAGGCTATAGGCAAGAATGCAGCAATTGGAGCGAGATTAAACGCTAATAAAGAGAATTATCTTTTCCCGATACCTGTAAGACAATGCGAACTCAGAGGTTGGAAAAACAACCCTGGCTATTAAGTAATTTATCACAAAATCAAGAACTATATGAAAACATCAGAGATTAAATGGTTGACCATGTTACTATTCACTACCATGCTGTTCATTACTGCATGTAGTGACGACACCATTCGTCCTCCTTATTTAGAAGAGGAAATTGAACCTACTCCGGAAACAAAAGAATTTGTTGTTTACGATGCGATGAGTTATAAGAATAAACCGGATCTTACATCGGATATGATCTCTAACATACGCTTAATTTATGAAGCTTTCTTGTTAACTAATGAAGAGATTGATATGGATAAAGTTGCTACTCAAATCAGTATCACAAAAACATCCAACTATCAAACTGTCAGCACTGATATTGAAGCTTGGTATTCAAACAAGACCGATGAAGAAATTAAAACCGGATTGAAAACCGTATTTGACGCTTTTAAAAAAGAAATTCCCAGTTGTACTGTCGGTAATTATGGTATACCTGTGAGCGATTTAAACGTTTTCAGATATAATAGAACTGAACCAGAAGAAGAGATTATTAAATTATGGAAGAAAAAGAGCGAAAGAAGGCTCTCTGCCGGTGAAGTTTCAGATGTTCTTTATCCCTCATTATATATAATGACTCCGGACGTAGATCAGTGGCTGAAAGATTTAAAAACGACAGTAGAATATATCAAAGAAAAATTTCCTGATAAAAAGATTATCGGATATATCTGGCCGCAATATTATAATCTCAAAAATAATCCTGACTATATGAAATTCATTCCTGCTGAAAAATGGGATAAGATACTGGAAGGATGTTATACATATTTAGATGGAGCAGTGATATGGTCGAATGGAAAAGGTGAAGATGGTGAAACTGACGTTGCGTGGAATGACACAAAAGTCCAGGCAATGTATAGTGCTACAAAAACATTTATCGAACGGCACAAAGCTAACATAAAATTAGACAAGCCGATAGGCGGTGGCGATGATGGCGGATCAGAGCCTACAGAATTCTATGTATATGGTTCATTAAATTTCCAGAATACTCCTTCAAATCTATTAAGCTATGGTATACAACCCATATCAGTAATCAGTGAAGCTAATGTTTCCGAAACAGAAAAGCAAGGCAGTGTATATCCTCCTGTCATCGACAAGATCAAGAATTTAGCAACTGATGCTACACATCCAGTTTGTATATCTATCAGTACATGGCATGCGGACCGTTCTACAGATAATAGTGCAATGATGTCACGTTTCCAAACTGTATATAGCACATTCAAAGATAACAACTCAAAAGCAACAATCGGGTATCGTGGCGTTGGTCCCACAAGCCTCACCTCTCTCAGAGTCACCAACTATACTCAATCTGATTTTCAAAGAAATGACTCATGGCAGAGATACGCGGTAGAACCCATGAGAGGAATCAGGGAATATGCGGATGTATTATATCCTGAAGTTACAATCATCAATGACGATTTGGATACCTGGAAACAAGATTGCTCCGCAGTTCTGGAAGAAGCTAAATGGAATAATCCAAACAAGAAAATATTCGCCTGTATCATGACTAATTATTTCAACAAGACAGGAACTATACCAGAAGACTATGAAGCTTTTGCCGATGCATACAAGCCAATCAAGGAAGCTACCTGGTTGAATGCTCTTGAATATTTGTACCGAAGATGTGATGGTATTGTCATTATCGGTAATTGCCAAAAAAATGACCCTATTGAATATAGTGAAGACTTAGGTCTCATGAAGGCTACAAAAACTTTCTATGAAAATCATAAAAATATTATCGACAAGACATTACCCGAAGAAGAAAAGCCTACTACTGATAACCTAATTACAAATGGCGGATTTGAAGATAGTATAGAACCATCCTCCACATTGCCTGTCGTACATACGAATAGTCTTGTCCGCCCCCTAAGGCTTAGTGGTTTCTTTGATACTACAGCACAAAAAACATTTCCTACTGTAGATGGCACCGTTACTGTTCCTGATAATGTCTGGTTCCATAGATGCAACAACAATTCATGGTTCTGGTTTACCTATATTGATGATATGTCCATTGCCTATACAGGTGGTGGAACTCCAATCTCACATTCTGGTAATAAATCCGTAGTCATTTATATAGCAGCCAATGCGGATGCTGCCAAATACAGTAGTCATGCCAATAATTTAGAACACCTCCAGGGAGTTGCACAACGTTTATCCCTAGACGATAGCAAAAAATACAAACTACAATTTTTCTATTATCGTCCAAATCTTGTTTGGGGTACAACAGATGTTGCTGCAAATATAAACCATGCAGAAAAAATAGTCGTGGGAATTGTGTCCTCAACAGAAGCAAACGTAAATACAGACTATACATATGAAGAAGTTATCACGTTAGAGAAAACAGAAGGTTGGAAAGAATATAATATTACTTTTGATCTTCCCGATATCATCCAGAAAAATCCAGGTAAGAGTTTTGAAAAATGTGCCATATTTTTCAACATAGTACCTGAGATAGACAGTGCACAAAAAACACTGAAAACATTAGTTAATCTGGATGACATCAGTTTAACAGAGACGAAATAACAGAACATTCTTTAATTACAGTTTAATATAAATGGAATCTTAATTTATTTATATTAAACTGTAATATTGTTCATCTTATCCGACAAAAACATGAATAAAATTCTTCTAATATTATTTTTCATTGGAAACATATTAAATACTACCATCATACGTGGGCAGAATACTTGTCCTCTAATTCCATATCCACAAAGCAGTAGCAGGATAAATGAAACATTCCAACTATCAAGCAGATGTGTTATTGTATATACCGAAGAGTTTGAATCCCAAGCTTACCTTTTACAGAAAGAGCTTCTCCGATATACTTCAATCGCTGTAAGTACACTTCCTGATAAAGCAACTCTAGATTCAAATATTGTATACAATGTTATTAAACTTAAGAAAGACTATAAATTCAAATCAGAAGGATATTCTTTAAAAATGCACACCAAAGACATAACTATTACTGCTGGACAACCAAGCGGAATGATAAATGGTGTCATGTCTTTAGTTCAATTAACCAGATTATCCACGTTACAAAACACCCTTGTACCTATCGAATGCTGGGAAATAGAGGACAGCCCTTTATATGCCTGGAGAGGTTTTATGTTAGATGAAGCCCGTCATTTCTGGGGAATGAAAAAAGTAAAACAGATTTTAAACTGGATGGCCCTTTATAAACTAAATAGGTTCCATTGGCATCTAACCGACTCCCAAGGTTGGAGAATAGAAATAAAAAAATATCCCAAACTAGCTCTCATTGGAGGAATCGGCAATTATGGAGAAGAATACACTCCTGCTCAATTCTACACACAAGAAGAAATAAAAGAAATCGTAACTTATGCTCTAGAACGAAACATCCACATTATACCTGAAATCGATATGCCGGGACATGCATCTGCTGCTTCTAAAGCATATCCAGAATTTAGCGGTGGCGGTTCTCCTAAATATCCTGGATATACCTTTAACCCCGGGAAAGATTCCGTATACACTTATTTAACGGACATCCTAAAAGAAGTAGATGCGCTGTTCCCCTCGCAAGTAATCCACCTTGGAGGAGATGAAGTACATTATGGCAATCAGGATTGGAATACTAACAAGGATATCCAAGACTTGATGAAACATGAAAAAATGAAGAATTTAAAAGACGTAGAAAATTACTTTTTCCAAAGGATGGCTGATTCTCTTCTGCTTATTCATAACAAAGTTGCAGCTTGGGACGAAGTAGCTGATTCCCAATTATCTCCTGAACATACCATCGTATTTTTCTGGAGACAGAATAGACCTGAACAACTCCAGAAATCATTAGATAGAAAATTTAATATTGTATTATGTCCACGATTACCAATGTATCTTGATTATGCACAAGACACTTTACAAGTACATGGAGTTGACTGGAGAAAATTTTCATGCAACTCTTATCAAAAAGTATATTCTTTCAGTCCACAAGATATACCAGTCAAATATCCTAAAAATTGTAACATACTAGGAATACAAGCTAATCTATGGACAGAGCGTATTGAAACAGAGGACAGACTCGATTATATGCTATTTCCTCGGATAGCAGCACTAGCAGAAAATGCATGGACAAAGGAAATGAATAAGAATATCAATTCTTTCAATATACGTCTAAAAAAACAATTTGATTTATATAAGAAAGATCATATCTACTATTCAGATCCTTTTACCCCTAAAGAGACCGGAGAACCAGTTAGATAAAATCAACAATCAAAAAAATGAGCAGAGTTAATATTTACACGTTTCTATTTTGTACGACATTCCTTGCAATAGGATGTTATGCTCAACAGGCATCTTATCCCAAATCAAAGATATTACAAAAAAACTTTTCCAGCAATCTTAAAGATCAATTAAGAGAACTAGAAAAAGATTCTTTCGTACAATATTTAAACGAATGCCGGGAAGAATGGAAGAACAATCCCTACAGACCAATCTATCACTTTTCTAGTCCAGAAAGTATTTTACACGATCCTAACGGTTTATGCTATTGGCAGGGGAATTGGCATTTATTTTATCAATATTTGCCCTCTAAAGATTTTAGACAACACTGGGGACATGCGGTCAGTCATGATTTAATTCACTGGAAAGATCTGCCCATAGCTTTATATCCCAGCCCGGAAAACATGTGTTATTCCGGTGCCACCCTAGCCGAAAAAGACAAAGTCATAGCTATGTATTATGGAGTTGACTTAGGAGATATTGTGGCTACATCCAGCGATCCGTTATTACTAAACTGGAAAAAGGTAGCAACACCGGCCATTCCAAGAGTAAAATCAGGAGAGACTCTGCCATACTATGTGTTTGACCCTGCCATTTGGAAAGAAGACAGCATATACTATGCCGTGACGGGAGGACGGACAAATACAGGTCCCGGTAACAAAGCGATGCGATCAACTTCTCTTTTTTCTTCACAAGACTTAAAAATCTGGAAATACGAACATAACTTCATGAAAAATGAATGTTTCTTACCACCAGGAGAGGATGCTTCATGTCCATACTTTTGGCCAATAGGAAACAGATATATCTTTTTATTTTTTAGCCACACAACCGGTAGCCAGTATTTATTAGGAGACTACAATAAAGAAGAACATTGTTTTTATCCAACATTTCACGGACGTTTTAACTTCATGTCTTTTCTCCCCGGAGGAGTACATGCTCCAAGCGCAACAAGTGATGGCGAAGGAGGAGTCATAGTTATACATAACATGCATACAGGCAAAAAATCTCCCGGCTGGAGAGGTATTACAACACTTCCGAGAAAACTCACATTAGACAAATGTGACACAATCAACATACAACCTTATGGAGATTATAAATCACTCCGCACCCACCATCAACATATAGATAAGACCCATCTACCGGCAAACAAAGAAATCATAATCGATAACATACAGGGAAATGCACTTGAAATCAAAGCTGAGATCAATATAAAATCTTCGCCAATGATAGAAATGAATGTTCTACGTTCACCTGATAAAGAAGAATTTACTTCTATCAAATTTTTCAAAGATAGAGGGGTTGACTTAGTCAGAACAAATCCTGCACTGAAAAATCAAAGATGGAGTTTGATTTCACTTGAAACCGCCCACTCTTCTATACTTCCGGATGTAATATCCAGAGCACCAGAACTCGCTCCTGTATATCTTAAGCCGAACGAAACGCTTAAGTTACATATATTTATAGACAAAAGTATTATTGAAATCTTTGTTAATGACAAACAAGTAGTAACAACCCGAGTTTATCCAGGCAAAAAAGAAAGTGTAGGGATTTCTCTAAAATCACAGGGAAGAGATGCTACTCTTATTAGTATGGATGTCTGGCAGATGAAAAGCATATACAAAGAGTTACAGAATGATTTTATAAAATAATACTTGATAAGAATACGTTTTTTGAATATGATTTTTCGCTTTTTCATCAATCCATAAACCAAAGAAAGCATACTTTTGCTTTAAATAATTACTCAATAGAACACAGTTACTATGAAAAATAAGAACCTATCAAACGAAAAAAAGACCTACTACATCTCAATAGCCATTCTAGCCGGAATGTTCTTTATTTTTGGATTTGTATCCTGGGTCAACTCCATACTCATTCCTTATTTCCGTATATCCTGCGAACTTACACATTTCGAATCCTACTTTGTAGCATTTGCTTTCTACATTGCCTATTTTGTGATGGCTGTTCCGTCAGGGATACTATTAAAGAAAGTAGGCTTCAAACGAGGAATCATGTATGGCTTTATGTTAACTGCATTAGGAGCCTTCATATTTGTTCCAGCCGCTTTAGCTCGACAATTCGAAATTTTCCTGATCGGTTTGTTCTCCATAGGAACAGGTCTGGCAATCCTGCAAACGGCAGCTAATCCGTACGTAACCATTATTGGTCCGATTGACAGTGCTGCCCGTCGTATCAGTATCATGGGTATATGTAACAAGTTTGCCGGAATTATCTCTCCTCTCATTTTCGCTGCATTGATTCTAAAAGCTGATGACAGCGAACTTTTTGCCCTGATAGAATCAGGTACACTGGATACAATGACCCAAAGTGTTATGCTTGACGAACTGATACAACGTGTCATCGTTCCGTATACGATACTAGGAATACTACTTTTATTAGCAGGCATCGTCATTCGATATTCTGTCTTACCCGAAATTAATACGGATGAACAAAATGCGACAGACGACAAAGAAAGCAGTCATAGTAATCAGAAAAACATTTTTGGTTTTCCATACCTTATTTTAGGTGCATTGGCTATTTTCTTTCACGTAGGAACACAAGTGATAGCCATTGATACCATCATCAATTATGCTAATTCCATGGGTATGGATCTATTGGAGGCAAAAGCATTTCCCTCATATACTCTGGCATGTACGATGATCGGTTATATATTGGGAATCATCGTAATTCCTAAATATATCTCACAGAAAAATGCACTGATTATATGTACAGTACTAGGACTATTCCTTTCATTCGGAGTTGTATTTGCCGACTTCAATGTAACCCTTTTCGGCCATCAAGCCAATGCCTCCATCTTTTTTCTCAATGCATTAGGTTTTCCAAATGCACTGATTTATGCAGGTATCTGGCCGTTATCCATTCATGGTCTGGGAAAGTTTACCAAAACAGGTTCCTCACTGTTAATCATGGGACTCTGCGGAAATGCAATCCTTCCGTTAGTTTATGGTCACTTTGCTGAAATATACGATTTACGTATCGGCTATTGGGTATTAATCCCCTGCTTCCTTTATCTTGTATTCTTTGCTGTCAAAGGACACAAAATCACTTCATGGAGATAAAAAACAAATGAATAAACCTCAAACAATATAAAATGAAGAGACTAATCATTCTAAACGGACAACTCATCTTTCCTGATCGCATAGATACGGGCAAGGCATTGATTTGCAAAAACGGAAAGATCGAACAAATCCTTGCCGACAAAATGCTTGAGATAAACCCGGACGACCAAATAATAGATGCCAAACAACAATACGTATCTCCTGGTTTTATCGATATGCATGTTCATGGAGGTGGCGGACATGATTTCATGGACGGAACAGTAGAGGCATTTCTAAGAATAGCGGAAGTTCATGCGAAGTATGGAACAACAGCTATGGTGCCTACAACTCTGACCTGCACCGATGAAGAGTTAATGAATACTTTTACTATTTATAAAAAAGCGAAAGTTCTGAATAATAAAGGTGCTAAATTTATAGGTCTACATCTTGAAGGTCCTTATTTTTCACCTTCCCAGTGTGGAGCACAAGACCCTAATTATCTTAAAAAACCATGTCCGAAAGAATATAACCATTTTATAAATATCTCACAGGATATTGTACGCTGGAGCATCGCGCCAGAATTGGAAGGAGCTATCGAAATGGGGGAAGAGTTGCAAAGACAGCATATCCTCCCTTCCATTGCACATACTGACGCAACCTATGAAGAGGTGGAAAAAGCAAACAAAGCCGGATATACTCATATAACTCACTTATATTCGGCCATGTCATCCGTAACACGCAGAAATGCTTTTCGACATGCAGGAGTAGTGGAAGCTGCCTATTTGATTGATGATATAACAGTTGAAATCATCGCTGACGGTATACATCTCCCCAAGCCGCTCCTTCAATTTGTTTATAAATTCAAAGGACCTGACAAAACCGCACTCTGTACCGATGCTATGCGAGGCGCTGGAATGCCAGATGGAGAGTCCATTCTAGGAAGCCTGACTAACGGACAAAAAGTTATTATTGAAGATGGCGTTGCAAAAATGCCGGATCGTTCTGCTTTTGCAGGTAGTGTAGCCACCACTGACCGTTTAGTTAGAACCATGGTACAATTAGCTGGCATTCCCCTCACTGATGCTATCCGCATGATGACACTCACCCCTGCCCGCATTTTACACATTGACTCATCAAAAGGTTCTCTTGAAGCAGGTAAAGATGCTGACATTATCATTTTCGACAATCAAATCAATGTTATTAACACAATATCAGAAGGCCATGTTATCTATAGTAAATGAATCTGAAACCAAAGTATTTCAACAAGAGCTATTAACCATTAAAATTTATCCCACTCTCCAACAAATGGGCAATGAAGCCGCAAAGGAAGTAGCTGACAGAATCTGCAAGCTCTTGGAAGAAAAGGCTGAAATCAATATGATCTTTGCCGCCGCTCCCTCACAAAACGAATTTTTAAATCATCTAATCCATGATAAGCGAATAGATTGGACCAGAATCAACGCCTTCCATATGGATGAATACATAGGTATTCATCCAGACGCACCACAAAGTTTCGGGCATTTCCTCCGTATTCGTATCTTTGACAAAGTTCCTTTCAAAAAGGTGAACTACCTGAATGGACGCGCAGAGAGTCTTGAAGAGGAATGCAAACGATATGCCGATCTGCTTACTAAATATCCAGTAGACATTGTTTGCCTGGGTATCGGAGAAAACGGGCATATTGCTTTCAATGATCCGGATGTAGCTGATTTCAATGATCCCAAACTGGTGAAAATCGTAAAACTTGATCCGGTATGCCGCCAACAGCAAGTTAACGAAAAATGCTTCGAAAGACTAGATTTAGTACCTAAAGAAGCTTTGACACTAACAATACCTGCTTTGCTAAAAGCCGAATGGATGTTTTGTATTGTCCCTTTCAAGAATAAAGCCCACGCAGTATATCGGGCCATTTATGGTGAAATTTCAGAAAAATGTCCGGCAAGCATATTGCGAAGAAAAGAAAAATCTTCGTTATATTTGGACACTGAAAGTGCAGAACAGATAAATTTATAACCAATCATGAAAAACAGAATCACTCTTTTCTTTGTATTGCTGATGATCAGTACCAGTATATACGCACAAAAAGTAATGAGAATAGGAATTATCGGTTTGGACAC
>ENA-OPCL01001449-OPCL01001449.1-human-gut-metagenome-genome-assembly--contig:-NODE-1449-length-17536-cov-2.226246_pt1 | contig 17536 bp, 13 predicted proteins | sample MGYA00241251_ERZ501482 | MGnify/ENA primary metagenome ERZ501482 (study PRJEB25962, sample SAMEA2042581) | human gut metagenome | biome: human gut; feature: human-associated habitat; material: faeces... | reverse complement strand
CCGTGAGCTGATAACATATAGATCAACAGCCAATATATAAAAACTCCTGAGCAGGAAACATCTGCAAGAGTTCATAGAAATACTTGAAGATACCCTGGCTGTGTTATGGATAAAAAGTGCATTGTCTGAGCGTAAGCGAGTTATGCACTTTTAATCCATGAATTTAACAGGCTGAGAATATCCCTAGTATTTCTGAATTCCGAAGCCGTTTCCACGCCAGGAGTCTTTAATACCCGGCGTGAGCTATAAATATCAGCCTTTAATCCCGGCGTCAAATCTGATTTTTTTGTGAAATCTACAAAAACAGTTGCATTTTCTGCACAAATGCATATAATAAACAATTAGCCGACTAATCAATAGCCGACTAACCAAAACAACAGACATCACACGGAGGTGAAGACTTGTTTACAGATGAAGAACCAGACTTTTGTCAGAGAGAGTATAAATCCAGTATTCTCACAATGTTTATGCGGATTGACCGGCGTTTTATGGCCAAATGCTTTGGACAGATGCAGGAACTGGGAATCTATCCGGGACAGATACCGGTGCTCGGTCTATTGGCACACAAAGACGGACTGAGCCAGCGCGAGATCGCAGAAAAACTGCACATCAAACCACCGACTGTCAACGTAACTGTCCAACGCCTGGAAAAAGCGGGATTCCTTTACAGAGAAGCCGATGAAAAAGATCAGCGTATCTCAAGAATCTATATGACAGAAAAAGGCAAGCAGGCCAAAGAAAGTGGCATGAAGAAGGTGCAGGATAACGAGAAAATACTTCTCGATGGTTTCAGCGAAGAAGACCTTTGCCTTCTGCGAAGATTTCTGGACCAGATCACAGAGAACATTGAAAAAATACCGGTTGCATCCGGTAAGAACAACACCAGGAAAGAGAGGCAGCAAAAGTGATCAAACTGATGAAATATCTGAAAAAATCAGCTGGCTATGTAGTACTGATCATAGCACTTCTGTTTCTTCAGGCTTACTGCGATCTGTCACTGCCGGATTACACATCCAAGATTGTCAATGTGGGAATCCAGCAAAGTGGTATCGAAGACAGTGTACCTGAAAAGATCAGAAAAACATCCATGGATAATCTGAAATTATTTATGGATGAAGAGGACAAAGAAACCATAGATTCCTATTATGAAGAAGATGGGGACAACCTCGTACTAAAAGATGATGTAAAATCTGAGGAACGAGAGAAACTCAACGATATTTTAGCAAAACCGATGATGATAGCAGCAAGCTTTTTATCCGGCAGTGACGAAGTAAATGAGATGCTTGCCAAGATGGGAGTTCCGGAAGGAACAGATCCGATGCAGGCAATCGCACAGATGCCAGAGGAAGCACTCGCGTCAATGATTGGTAAGATCAGCGAGAAGATTGACAAGATGCAGCCATCCATCCTTACACAGGCTGGTGTAGCTTATGTAAAGAGTGAATATGAGGCAATGGGCGAAGATGTCGATGCAATCCAGATGCACTACATCAAGATCTCAGGAGTCAAAATGCTGGGAATGGCACTTATCACCATGCTCTGTGCAATCTGCGTGGTATTTCTTTCATCCAGAGTGGCAGCAGCACTTGGCCATGACCTGAGAAATGCGGTATACAATAAAGTTATTTCATTCTCAAGCCGTGAATACCATAAATTCTCAACAGCATCTCTGATCACCCGTTGCACGAACGATATTCAGCAGGTGCAGCAGGTAATGGCAATGTTTTTCCGTATCGTACTATATGCGCCGATCCTTGGTATCGGTGGCGTGATCCGTGTATTGAAGACGGATTCTTCTATGACATGGATCCTTGGTCTTGCAGTAGTCCTGATCCTTGTTGTGATCGTTGTTCTGTTCCAGGTGGCAATGCCTAAGTTTACAATACTGCAGACTCTGGTTGACAAACTGAACCTGGTAACACGTGAGATCCTGACAGGTATCCCTGTTATCCGCGCATTCAGCCGTGAAAAACACGAAGAAGAACGTTTTGAAGAGGCAAACCTAAGACTTACAAAGACAAACCTGTTTGTTAACAGATGTATGACTTTTATGATGCCGACGATGATGCTCATTATGAATGGTGTCTCTGTGCTGATCATCTACAGTGGATCTTATGCAGTAGACAATGGAACCATGCAGGTTGGTAATGTTATGGCATTCATTCAGTATGCAATGCAGATCATCATGTCCTTCCTGATGATCACAGCAATGTCTATCATGCTCCCAAGAGCAAATGTTGCAGCACTTCGTATCAACGATGTACTCAAGACAAAGGTCAGCGTAACAGATCCGGAAAACCCGGTTCAGCCTGATGCGAATGTCAAAGGAACCGTTGAATTCGACCATGTAAGTTTTGCATATCCGGAAGCAGGCGAAAACGTCATCAGCGACATCTCCTTTAAGGCAGAAAAGGGCGAAACGATTGCCGTGATCGGAAGTACCGGAAGCGGAAAGAGCACACTGATCAATCTGATTCCTCGTTTCTATGATGTGACAGAAGGCCGTGTTCTTGTCGACGGAGTGGATGTTCGTGAAATGACTCAGAAAGAAGTACGATCCAGACTTGGATATGTTCCACAGAAGGGAGTCCTTTTCTCCGGCACGATCGATTCCAACATCCGCTACGGCAAGACTGATATTTCAGAAACAGAAGTAAAAGAAGCAGCAGAGGTTGCTCAGGCAACAGAATTTATTGATGCGAAACCAGAGCAATATGCTTCTCCGATCGCTCAGGGCGGAACAAACGTATCCGGTGGACAGAAGCAGCGGCTTTCAATTGCAAGAGCGATCGCCAAGAAACCGGAGATATTTATTTTTGACGACAGCTTTTCCGCTCTGGATTTCAAGACTGACAGTACTCTGCGTAAGGCTCTGAAAGAACATACAAAAGATGCAACAACGATCATTGTTGCACAGCGTATCAGCACAATCCTGAATGCAGATAAGATCATTGTTCTGGATGACGGACATATGGCAGGAATCGGCTCTCATAAAGAACTGATGGAGAACTGCGAGGTTTACCGTCAGATTGCAATGAGTCAGCTGTCAGAGGAGGAATTGGCATGAGTGGACAGAGACGACGCGGACCGATGGGCGGTCATGGACCTGGAATGCGCCCGACAGAAAAAGCAAAAGATTTCAAAGGTTCAATGGGAAAACTGTTCCGTTATATGAGCCGTTATAAATTACGTTTTGTAATGGTATTCATCTTTGCAGTTGCAGGAACCGTTTTTAATATTGCAGGTCCTAAGATCCTTGGTAAAGCAACAACAGAACTTTTTAATGGCCTGGTTGCCAAGGTAAACGGAACAGGAAGCATTAACTTCAGCAAGATCGGAATGATTCTGTTGTGGACATTGGGATTATATCTGGCAAGTGCATGTTTCTCCTTTATCCAGGGATGGATTATGACAGGAATCTCCAATGATGTAACCTATAATTTAAGAAAAGATATTTCAAAGAAGATCAATAAACTGCCGCTCAATTATTTTGAGAGCAGAACAAACGGTGAGATTCTCTCAAGAGTGACAAACGATGTTGATACTCTACAGATGAGTCTGAACCAGAGTCTGACGCAGCTGATCACATCCGTAACAACACTGATCGGTGTATTTATCATGATGCTGTCCATCAATGTGTGGATGACTCTGGCAGCACTTCTGATCCTGCCGGTTTCCATGTTCATCATCCAGACTGTCATGAAGCATTCCCAGAAATACTTCCAGGATCAGCAGAGCTATCTGGGTAAAGTAAACGGTCAGATCGAAGAGAACTTCGGCGGTCATAATGTGGTCCGGGTTTTCAACAAAGAGAATGATGTAGTAGAAGAATTTGAGAAAGATAATCAGAAGCTTTATGAATCTGCATGGAAATCTCAGTTCTTCTCAGGAATGATGATGCCGATCATGCAGTTTGTAGGTAACCTTGGATATGTAATGGTAGCTCTCTTAGGCGGCGTGTTTGTAATCAAAAAAAGTATTGAGGTTGGTGATATCCAGTCCTTCTTCCAGTACATCCGTAACTTTACACAGCCAATCCAGCAGATCGCACAGGTTACAAACCTGTTACAGTCCTCAGCAGCAGCTTCCGAACGAGTATTTGAATTCCTGGAGGAGCCGGAAGAGAGCCAGAATGAAAAGAATCCTGTAGATATTAATACTCTTACAGGAGATGTACAGTTTGAACACGTAAAATTCGGTTACAATCCGGATAAGATCATTATCAATGATTTCTCTGCAGATGTGAAGGATGGCCAGAAGATTGCCATTGTAGGTCCCACAGGTGCAGGAAAGACAACTATGGTGAAACTGCTTATGAGATTCTATGATCTCAATGGCGGAAGTATTAAGGTAGATGGTTATGACATCAAAGATTTTAACAGAAGCAGTCTGAGAGAGATGTTTGGAATGGTGCTTCAGGATACCTGGCTGTTCTCAGGAACCATTATGGAAAATATCCGTTACGGACGTCTGGATGCTACAGATGAAGAGGTGATCGCAGCAGCAAAGGCAGCCCATGTGCACAACTTTATCATGCAGCAGCCGGGAGGCTATGATATGGTTCTGGATGAAGAAACCAGTAATATTTCCCAGGGACAGAAACAGCTTCTCACTATTGCCAGGGCAATTCTTGCCAATAATAAGATCCTGATCCTGGATGAGGCAACCTCCTCTGTAGATACCAGAACCGAAGTGCGTATCCAGAAAGCCATGGACAATCTGATGAAGGGCAGAACCAGCTTTGTGATCGCACACAGACTTTCTACCATCAAGGATGCAGACCTGATCCTGGTTATGAAAGACGGTGACATTATCGAGCAGGGAAATCATGAAGAGCTTCTGTCTAAGAAAGGCTTCTATGCAGACCTGTATAACAGTCAGTTTGAGAATAATGCAACTGCCTAAAATATAAAGTTACAATCCCTCAGGGGTATTTGTGAAAGAGAATATATCCGGCTCCAGGCTAATGCAGATATTTCCTTCGCCAGGAAGATATAGGATCACACAGATACCGGCTGAGGGATTTTTGCCGGATTTTTGTCTTTTCTGTAAGAGGGGAATATGTTATAATTAAAAACCAATCTACGAAAATTGATATATTTTGTTACTGTTCACTGGTAATATCCCGCGAGGTGTTTTTTGTGAGCGAAGGTCACAGAAAACCCGAGACATACTGCGCGAATTTATGCGATTAGCATAAATTCTGTGCATCGCGAAGCGTGTTGCTGGGAACGGAGTGAACAGTAACGAAAATGGTTACTCTTTGCGGGAATTGTGTTATAATAGTTTTTGATTTATTGTTGCTGAAAAAAGTGAACAGTTTATAGCGAGCCTATTAAATGCATTATTTACGAGGACTGCTATAGTAATTATACAAAACCGTAAGAGGGGGATAAGCATTTGAAATATTTTGAAGAAATTATGTCGGAACGAAAAAACCGTATAGAAGCCAGAAAGGACGAGCTGATCCGCAGGAGTCTGCTGTCTGAAGAATTTCTGGAAATGATCCAGAAAAATAAAAGGCCCTTTGATCTGCTGATGTCTTACTATCAGTGTGCTGTCATGGAGATTGAGACAAAATTCAGAGTGCTGAATCAGGAGTATTCCCTGGAATATGATAAAAATCCTATCGAGGGTATTAAAACCAGAATTAAATCTTATGACAGCATTGTGCGGAAAATACGCAGAAAAAATATTCCCATGTCTTTAACTGCTATAGAAGAAAATATCAAGGATATCGCAGGTGTCCGGGTAATCTGTTCTTTTCCGGAGGATATCTATGAGCTGGCAGACAGCTTTCTGCGTCAGGATGATATTGTACTGATCGAGAAAAAAGATTATATAAAAAATCCAAAACCCAGTGGTTACAGAAGCCTGCATCTGATCGTGCAGGTGCCTATCTTTCTGCAGAAAAACAAAAAAATGGTAAATGTGGAAGTCCAGTTTCGAACTATTGCCATGGATTTCTGGGCAAGTCTGGAACATAAGCTTCGCTATAAAAAAGATATCCCGGCAGATCAGGCACAGCAATTGCAGGAGGAGCTTCTGGCGTGTGCCGCCCAGAGTGCTCAGTTGGATAACCGGATGCAGGAAATTCGTAATCAACTGGTCAGCAGAGCTGATAAGGGGAATCAATCCTGAGGAAGTTCCTTATTTCAGGAACTTTCTCAATAATTTTTCATAAATTTTTCTATATGGCTGGTATCTCATTGGCAGATCCAGCCATGTTTTTTTGTCTACAATACTCTTATAGTGGGAGAAGGTATGAAAACCGTCTTTGCCATGGTAGGAACCCATTCCGCTTTCACCAAAGCCGCCAAATCCCATCTCACTGGTTGCCAGGTGGATGATGGTGTCATTGACACATCCGCCTCCGAATCCACAGTGGGAAGTAACTTTTTCCGCAGCTTCTTTGTCGGAGGTAAAGATATATAGTGCCAGAGGATGTGCCATGGAGTTGACCTTTTCGATGGCCTCATCCAGGGAATTATAAGTCAGCACAGGAAGCACAGGACCGAAGATTTCCTCCTGCATTACTGCATCCCCGAAGGTTACATTATCCATAACAGTAGGAGCGATCTGAAGAGCTCCCGGATTGTTGTCACCGCCGCAGACTACCTTGCTGGGATCGATCAGATTGCAGATACGAGTAAAGTGCTTTTCATTAATAATTTTCCCATAATTCTTATTATTCAGAGGTGTGGAACCAAACTGTTTCCTGATCTGTTTCTGGATCTGTCGGATCAGTTCATCCTTGATTTCTCTGTCGCAGTAAATATAATCAGGTGCTACACAGGTCTGACCACAGTTGAGATATTTTCCAAATACAATTCTTCTGGCTGCAAGTTTCAGGTTGGCACTTTTCTCTACAATGCAGGGGCTTTTACCGCCCAGCTCCAGGGTAACCGGGGTCAGATGTACAGATGCTTTTGCCATTACTTCCCTGCCAACATGCTGGCTTCCTGTAAAGAAAATATAGTCAAAATGTTCATTGAGAAGAGTGTTATTTTCCGCACGTCCGCCGTTTACCACAGCCACATACTGGGGATCAAAACATTCGGTGATAATGGTTTCAATCACCCGGCTGGTGTGAGGAGAGTAGGCACTTGGTTTCAGTACAACTGTATTTCCGGCTGCAATCGCATCGATCAGCGGATCAATGGTGAGCAGGAAAGGATAATTCCATGGGCTCATAACCAGGACAACACCATAAGGAGATGGCTTCTTATAACTTCTGGAAGCGAACTGGGCAAGGGGAGTCAGTACTGTTTTTTCTTTTGCATAGGAAGGTGTATGGCGGATCATGTAGCTGAGTTCTGAGAGCACAAGTCCCACTTCACACATATAGGATTCAAAGTTACTTTTTCCAAGGTCACGTTTCAGTGCTTCATTGATCAGTGGTTCATATTTCTGAATACAGGTCTTTAATTTTTTTAAGGCATCCAGCCTTTTTTCTACCGGTAAAGTGGCACCTGTGTAAAAATAGCTGCGTTGTTTCTGAACGATTTCTTTAATTTCTGTTTCTGTCATAATACATTATTTCCTTATATAATATAGATATCAGGTAACTATTGAGAGTCTGCAGGTTCCTGTATTTTGATATTTTTATAAAAAATGCTTTGCAGGATAGAAAAATATTACAGGATAGAAGAATATTAACAGTTACTTCTCAGCTTCTGAGGTATTTTCCTTGGAAGTCAGAGACATCAGCATGTAATAAAATTTCTCCAGTTCGGAAGCATCCATAAGCTTCGGCACAGGATACAGAGGATTGGCCTCTTTATCTGCATAATGGGAAAGCTTGGGGATATCTGTTTCCTGAATTTCTTTTACAATATTTACGATTCCAAATCGCTCTTTCATCTCTTCAATTGCCCGGATAAAAAGCTCTGCTGCTTCATGGTCCGGCGTATTTTTGTCTGCAAGTCCTGCTGCAATGGCAAGTCTGTGGAGCTTTTTGTCAATGCAGGAGCCATATTCCCGAAGTACCAGTGGCAGCAGAATGGCATTGGCAAGTCCATGGGGAACGTTGTACTGTCCGCCCAGGGAATGAGCCACTGCATGAACATATCCTACATAGGATTTGGTAAAAGCACAGCCTGCGTAGAAGGAGGCGTGGAGCATATTTCGTCTTGCCTGAATATTATCGCCATGCTCATAGGCAATGTCTATATTTTCAAAAATCAGTTTTACCGCTTTTAATGCATCCCTGCGTGTATCAATGGTGGTGGAATTGCCGATGTATGCCTCCACTGCATGAGTCAGGGCATCTATACCTGTAGTTGCGGTGATAAATGGGGGCAGGCTTAAGGTAACCTTGGGATCCAGCACTGCATAGCGGGGAATCAGCGGGAAATCGTTGATTGCGTATTTATATCTGGTGTCTGCATCTGTGATCACAGCGGCGAGAGTGGTCTCACTTCCTGTTCCGGCAGTGGTTGGAACTGCCATGAGAAGGGGAAGCTTCTTATGCACCTTCAGGATTCCCTTCATCTGAGCCAGAGACTGATTGGGTTTGACCGCACAGGCACCGACTGCCTTGGCACAGTCCATGCTGGAACCGCCGCCGAAACCGATGATGGCATCACAGCCTTCTTTATGGTAAAGCTCCAACGCCTCGCGGACATTGACAGTAGTAGGGTTGGCAACTGTTTTGTCATAAATGGTATAGGGGATACCGGCCTCCTTTAAAGCTTTTTCCAGTCTTCTGGTAAGTCCAAGCTTCATGATACCGCCATCTGTAATGATCAGTACATGAGTACATTTGTGGCGCATGATGATTTCAGGGAGTTCCTTGACGCTTCCTGCTATTTTAGGTTTTCTGTAAGGTAAAAAGGGAATTGCAATGTGAAAAGCTTTCTGAAAAGCCCTGCAATATATTTTTCTGAGAGTGTTCATGGATAATTCCTTTCCTGGGGGCAGCCTGCTACTTTGCAGACTGCCGGACAGCAGTTACTTCAGAAAAAATATAACAAGGTAAAAAAGAAAAGTCAATATATTTTGATGTTCAAAATTTATCTTTGGTAAAAGAGCTTATTCCGAGACATACGAGCCAAAATTCCATTGCCGCAGGCAATCTGGAATGAATTTTGGCTACGTTACTGTGAACGGAGTGAACAGTAACGAACATATCCATAAAATTTTACAAAACTACGAAAATCAGTTGACAATGGAGTAAGTTTATACTAACCTAAAGTTAGCGAAGTATAACAATATTGTAAAACAGCAGTGTTATTATATTAAAGAATTAAAGAAATTTGCTCCACAGGAAGTGGATATGAGGGAGGAATGAAAAAATGTTTCTGCAGATACAGGGAATTCAGAAGTCTTTTGGTGCAGGGGACAGCCGGGTGGATGTGCTGAAAGGGCTGGATCTTGACATTGAGAGAGGAGAGTTTTGTGTGCTTCTGGGGCCGTCTGGTTCCGGTAAGTCTACGCTTCTGAATATTATCGGTGGGATTGACAGTGCAGACGAGGGAAATCTGGTCATAGACGGGGAGCGTCTGGCAGATATGTCGGAGAAGAATCTATCTTTGTACAGGCGTAAGCATCTGGGATATATTTTTCAGATGTATAATCTGATCCCCAATCTTACAGTGCGGGAGAATATAGAGGTGGGAGCCTATCTCAGTGATAAGCCTCTGGATGTAGATGAACTGCTCCATACGCTGGGAATCTATGAGCACCAGAGAAAGCTTCCCAATCAGCTTTCCGGCGGTCAGCAGCAAAGGACTGCCATTGGCAGAGCCATTGTAAAGAATCCGGATATTCTTCTTTGCGATGAGCCTACAGGAGCCCTGGATTATAATACCTCCAAGGAAATCCTGAAGCTGATCGAGACGGTAAACCAGAAATACGGCAACACCATCGTCATGGTAACGCATAACGATGCCATCAAAGATATGGCTGACCGGGTGGTGAAGCTTCGCGATGGGATGATCCGCAAAAATTACCTCAATGAGCATAAGATCCCGGCAGCAGAGCTTGACTGGTAAGGAGGCATATGATGAAAAATCCTTTACGCAAACGTCTGCCCAGAGAACTGAAGGGAGAACTGGGCAAGTATCTGGTTGTATTTATCCTGATGGTTGCATCCATTGGATTTGTGTCAGGCTTTCTGGTTGCAGATAACAGTATGCTTATTGCTTACAATGAAGGTTTTGAGAAGTACAACATAGAAGACGGAAACTTTCGCACAGCAGAGCAAGTCCACAAAACCCAGAGAGAAGAAATAGAGGCGCTGGGTGTGAAGCTGTATGATAATTATTATGTGGAGGAACCTCTGGATAATGGAAGCACCATGCGTTTTTTTAAAAACAGGCAGCAGGTGGACAAGGTCTGCCTGATGAAGGGAGAGCTGCCTGCCGGGACAGGAGAGATTGCCATTGACAGAATGTATGCAGACAACAACAATCTGTCTGTGGGAGATACGCTCCGGAGCGGAAAAAGAACCTGGAAGATTACCGGCCTGGTGGCACTTTCCGACTACAGCTGCCTGTTTCAGAATAACAACGATTCCATGTTTGATGCTGTGAAATTTGGGGTTTCTGTTGTGACTGAGGAGGAGTTTGATTCTTTGGATCAGGAAAAACTGCAATACAATTATTCCTGGATCTATGACGAAAAACCGAAGACAGAAAAGGAAGAGAAAGAAGTTTCCGAGGATCTGATGGAGGATATGGGAAAGATTGTCACACTGGAGGCTTTTGTACCCCGGTATCTGAATCAGGCCATTACTTTTACAGGGGATGATATGGGTGGAGACAAGGCCATGATGATCATGCTTCTTTATATTATTATGGTGATCATGGCCTTTGTATTCGGAATTACCATCAGCAATACGATACGGAAAGAAGCCGGTGTTGTCGGTACCTTACGTGCGTCCGGATATACCAGACAGGAACTGATTCTTCACTATATGACACTTCCGGTGCTGGTTACTTTTGTGGGTGCACTGATCGGAAATATCCTTGGATACACTGTATTAAAGGATGTATGTGCAGATATGTATTATGGAAGCTATAGTCTTCCGACTTATGTGACCGTATGGAATGGGGAGGCATTTGGGCTTACAACTCTGGTTCCGGTAGTTATTATGCTGGTGGTAAATTACGGAGTGCTCAGACATAAGCTGAAGCTGTCACCGTTAAAATTCCTGCGCAGGGATCTGTCGGGAAGAAAGCAGAAGAGGGCAATTTATCTGAGTCCGAAGATGAAAATCTTTTCCAGATTCCGGCTTCGGGTGATTTTTCAGAATATGAGTAATTATATGGTTCTGTTTATCGGGATCCTGTTTGCAAATCTGCTGCTGATGTTCGGATTGTTGCTTCCTTCGGCACTGTCCCATTACCAGGTGGAAATCCAGAACAATATGCTGGCAAAATACCAGTATATGCTTCAGGTTCCGGTCAGCGCAGTAAGTGGAAATAAATTTGACGGTCTGATCTCTCTGCTGGAGTTTTATATGGATTCCAGAACAGACAATGAAGATGCAGAGGAATTTTCTGCTTATTCCCTGAATACACTGCCAGGAAAATATAAGAGTGAGGAAGTACTGCTTTACGGGATCGAACCGGACAGCAGGTATGTAACGATAGATTTTAATAATACAAAAGATAAAAAAGATGAAGCGGTGAATAAAGAAAAAGCAGATAACAAGAATACGGCAAATGCAGAAAAAGAAAGCGCAGCAGTTTATATTTCGAGCGCATATGCGGATAAATCCCTGCTTCATGTGGGGGATACCATCACTCTGAAAGAAAAATACGAAAAAGAGAAATATTCGTTTAAAATAGCAGGAGTTTATGATTATACGGCTGCCTTGTGTGTGTTTATGCCCCGCAGTGAACTGAATGATATTTTTGATCTGGGAGAGGATTATTACAGTGGGTATTTCTCAGATACAGAGCTTACAGATATCAAGAGCCAGTATATAGGATCTGTAGTTGACCTTGATGCACTGACAAAGATCTCCAGACAGCTGGATGTATCCATGGGAAGTATGATGGGTATGGTAAACGGATTTGCCATTATGATCTATATGGTACTGATCTATCTTCTTTCCAAGATCATTATCGAAAAAAATGCCCAGTCTATTTCAATGGTAAAAATCCTGGGCTATACAAATGGCGAGATCAGCAAGCTATATATTATGTCCACGTCTTTGGTGGTGGTGTTCTGTCTGCTTTTGAGTCTGCCGCTGGAAACAGTAATCATGAAAGTTCTGTTTCGGGAGATGATGCTGTCCAGTATTTCCGGATGGATCACGCTCTGGATCGACCCGATGATCTATGTGCAGATGTTTGCAGCAGGAATCATTACATACGGAATCGTTGCTTTGCTGGAATTTCGGAGAGTGAAGAAGGTTCCTATGGATGAAGCCTTAAAAAATGTCGAGTAGGACAAAATTTGATAAAAATTTGACATTATCTGGAATTTGTGGTACGGTTACACAGGAAACTGTTAGAGCGACACGCTCTAGACCAATCAGTTGGAATAGGAGATTATTATGAGAAAAAGAACAACTTCAAGAGCAAAGGAAACTATTAAAGAAGCAACAACAAAGGCTACAGAAGCAGTCAAAGAGACAGTTGAGAAAACAACTGTAAAGGCTTCAGAAGTAATTGAAGAAGCAAAAGACGCTGCAGCTGATATTGCGAAGGCTCCGGTTGTAGAAGAAGCAAAAGAAACTGTAAAGAAAGCAGTAAAAGAAGTGGCTAAAAATATCGACATCAAAAAATTCGCAGAAACAACTATCGAATTACCTGGTTTTGCAGTTACAATGAGCTCCATCGAGGAAGCAATCAAAAAAGACATCAAAGACAAAGGCATCGAAGGAAAAGAAATCAGCGTTTATGTAAATGTTGAGCAGAAAGCCGCTTACTACACAGTAGACGGACAGGGCTCTGACGATTACAGAATCGACCTGAATACATTATAATCTGTAAGCATTTTTTATAAACCGAAAATGGATGTCTGCAGGGATCCGGAAAGAAAATCTGCAGACATAAAAACAGCAGGATTGTTCATAGAATGAACAGACCTGCTGTTTTGCTTATTTATGATAGAACCACACTGCGGCGGATATGGATGATATCTCAGGAAGCTTTCTGCTCAAACAAATCCTCCCTTGTAATATTCTGTGCCCATTTCCCCTGGCGGTAATGATGGAATACCCATGGCCATTTCACAAACTCATCTGTACAGAGCAGGAAGTAGACCCACAATACCGGAAGCTTCAGGACAAAGGCCGCAAAAAATCCCAGAGGTACCGCATATACCCACATATCAATGGTATCGCAGATCAGTCCGAACTTCGTATCACCGCCTGCGCGGAATACCCCGGCGATCAGGGCTGTGTTTACCGCAGAACCCATAATATAATAGGTATTGATAAGCAGCATGTACTTCAAATAATGCATTGCCCCGTCACTTAAGGATGCAAATCTCAGGACCAGAGGCGTGATGGCAAATACGATCACACCGCCAATGGCACCGGCTATAATGGTCATCTTCAGCATTCTGGAAGCATACACCTTCGATTTCTCCAGATCCCCTTTTCCCATTACATTTCCAAGAAGAATCGTTCCCGCACTGGCAATTGCAAAGCAGAACACAGAACCGATATTGCGGACAACCGTAACCAGAGAGTTGGCTGCAACGGCATCTGTTCCGAGATGTCCCAGGATCACAGAGTACATGGAGAAAGCAACACTCCAGGAAATGTCATTTCCAAGAGCGGGAAGTGACAGCCGGACGAAGTCGCCAAACAGCACCTTACTGCGGATAAACATAAAGGTCAGGTTCAATTTAACATCTTTGCTCAGGAAAGAAACGATCACGCATGCTGCCAGTTCGATCAGTCTGGAAGCAGCAGTTGCAATGGCAACACCTGTAGCCCCCAGCTTCGGTGCGCCGAAAAGCCCGAAGATAAAAGTGGCATTCAGGATAATATTCAATATAAAAGCCAGCATATTCAATGCCATACTGATCGTTACACGTCCGATACTGCGCAAAATCGCCAGATAAATCTCTGTAATTCCCCAGCAGAGATATGTAATTCCCATAATCCTAAGATAAGAAGAACCGATAGAGATCAGTTCCTGATCAGAAGTAAAAATCTTCATCATAAGCTGAGGAGCAGTAAATGCGATCAGTGCTACGATTCCCGAGATTATGATGGAAAAGCGGAGGGCAATTCCCTCGATCGCATGAATAGCCTGCATATTATTTTTTCCGAAATACTGCGCACACAGAAGAGATGCGCCTGTACCAAGTCCATAATATACCATAAACAGGATATTGGAGTAATTGGCAGCCAGAGACACCGCAGAAATCGCAGACTGTCCCACATAATTAAGCATAATTACATCTGCGGAGTTAACCGCTGCACTGAGCAGATTCTGGATAATGATCGGAATCGTCAGTTTAAGCATCTGCCGGTAAAAATTATCCTTACCGGCCGATAATGTGTTTATCATATTTACCCCCGTAATAAGTATTTGCCCGATCAGGCAGTTTTATTAGTCTGTTTTCAGCATAATCCTTCCGGCAGAAAAACGCTATCGGTATTTTGACTGATTTCTACGTTATTTTGACTTTTAAGTTCTTAAACAAATCAACTTTGCTTATAATACCTTGCACAAAAGAAGTCGGACTGATATAATTCGTATGTATTTTGAGAGGAATACATACTGTGACTGATAAAAAATATAATGGGGGAAGTTTATGGCGACATTACAGCAATTAGATATGAATATTTTACTGTGGATCCAGGAACATTTAAGGGTGGATGCCCTGACTCCGTTCTGGAGAGCAGTCACCTTCCTCGGAAACGGAGGATGGTTCTGGATCGTATTATGTGTGCTTCTGATCTGTTTCGGGAAAACACGCAAAACAGGAGTGACAGCGGCACTCTCGCTGCTGTCAGGATTTCTGATCACAAATCTGCTGATAAAAAATGCAGTAGCCCGTCCAAGACCTTTTGATACTTATACACAGATCATTCCGCTGATCACCAGACCGAAAGACTATTCATTTCCATCCGGCCATACCTGCGCTTCCTTTGCCGTTGCACTGGTCTGTCTGCGGATGCTGCCCGGGAAATGGGGGATTTTACCTGTTGTTCTGGCCGGAATGATTGCTTTTTCCAGACTCTATCTGGGCGTACATTATCCGGGGGATGTTCTGGCAGGATTTCTGGTGGCACTGCTCACAAGTACAGTGGCATGCAGGCTGATGCGGAGAACATTTTCACCTCAGAAAAGCTGACCGGTTCAGAAGAAAACTTCCGGGGGGAAATACAAAAAAGATATGCAAAAATCAGCAGAAAAATATTCGAATGTAAAGTGTAAAGGATAATCTTGTAATGAACAAAAATGAAATCTATATAAAGAGCGGAACCAATTACAAAGAAATGACAAAGGAACTGCTGGCACAGTGCGGCCTGGCGTCTGTAATTTCAGATAAAAAGATGCAGATTGGTATCAAGCCTAATCTTGTATCACCTTCCGAGGCTTCATGGGGAGCTACCACACATCCGGAAATTGTGGCGGGAATTATTGAGTATCTGCAGGAAAACGGATATGGAAATATTGCCATTCTGGAAGGCTCCTGGGTGGGAGATAAGACCATAGAAGCATACGAAGTGTGCGGATATCGTGAACTAACGGAAAAATATCAGGTGCCTTTTTGGGATATGCAGAAAGACAAGGGGATTGAAAGAGATTGCAGGGGGATGAAACTGAATGTCTGTGAACGTGCGGCAAATATCGATTTTCTGATCAATGTTCCGGTATTGAAAGGCCATTGTCAGACAAAGATCACATGTGCATTGAAAAATATGAAAGGATTGATCCCCAATACAGAGAAGCGTCATTTTCATGCGATGGGACTGCATGAACCGATTGCACATCTGAATGCGGGGCTCCATCAGGATTTTGTCGTGGTTGATAACATTTGCGGAGATCTGGATTTCGAGGATGGCGGAAATCCGGTAGTGATGAACCGTATCTGGGCGGGGACGGATCCGGTACTGATCGATTCTTATGTATGTCAAATCATGCATTATACAACGAAAGATGTACCGTATATTGAACTGGCAGAGAAGCTTGGGGTTGGAAGTACTGATCTGAAAAATTCCCGCATCATATACTGTGAGGAAAATGCCCGCAAAGAACTTCCGAAATCAAGAAAAGTGGTAGAACTTCAGGATGCAGTAGAAGAAGTAGAATCCTGCAGTGCCTGCTATGGTTATCTCATCCCGGCTCTGGAAATGCTTAAAAATGACGGCCTTTTCGAGAAACTGGACACGAAAATCTGCATCGGCCAGGGATACCGCGGAAAAACAGGAAAACTGGGTGTAGGTGCATGCACCTGTAAATTTGAACATAACGTAAAGGGATGTCCTCCAACAGAGAATCAGATTTATGATTTCCTGAAGCAGTATATTCTGGGAGAAAATAAATAATATGATATCAGGGTCCCAGGTTCAAAAAGTCGTTCGTGCCTGCATGATAAGACTTTTGAATCTGGAACCCTGTTTGATTTTACAATGCCATCTTTATCATCTGTATAATTTTATCCTGCTCAAATTTACTGCTGTCAAATGCCAGATGATACTGGGAAATATCTTTCCATTTCTTATCTGTAAAGTACTCATAATAAGTACGCCGTTCTTTATCCACTTTCTTAACCAGCTTCTGTGCACTTTTTTCTTCCCGTCCCGTACGCTCGATGACAGTCTGTACACGATACTCAAATGGTGCATGGATAAATACGCTCAGGCATCTATTGTCGAGGATGTGATTGGCGCATCGGCCAACGATCACACAATCTTCTTTCTCAGCAGCATCCAGAATAATCTTTCGCTGAAGATCAAAGAGCACATCATTCATGGGAACAAAGTGAAAATCGCTGTCCATCTGAAGTTCATGGTCAATGGGAAAACGCCACTGGCTGCCACGTTTCTCATCAACCTTGGCAAGCAGATCAAAAGGAATATTCTCTTTCTGAGCTGCAATATCGATCAGCTCTTTGTCATAAAAAGCAAATCCAAGCTCTTCTGCCAGAGCTTTACCGATCAGGCGGCCATTACTGCCGAGCATCCTGTTTATTGTAATCACGCGTTTACTCATAATCAAACCCTCCTTTATGACATCTCTGTTATTGAACGATATAGATTCAGGCGGATATTCGCAAATTGCACCTGTTATCTGCAATTAACAGTGATAAGTCTTTTATTTGTGAACATTATAACATTGATACTTGAAAAAATCCAGTAAAATATATAAAAAACCAAATATATTACGAAAATATTTAGGTACAGTGCACAAAAACGATTCGCAATGAAACAAATGATGCAGTTAATCCGATAATATTTTGAAAAGTGTTTTTTTGGATAGTTTTATCAATAGACACTTTTGGCTGCCATATGCTAGAATTAGAGTAATATTTACAGCAAGCAGCAAAGCGGATGATATTGTCCGCCTGACCAGGATTACTGCCGAGACATACAAGCCAAAATTCCATTGCCGCA
>ENA-OPCL01001444-OPCL01001444.1-human-gut-metagenome-genome-assembly--contig:-NODE-1444-length-17564-cov-2.673596_pt1 | contig 17564 bp, 13 predicted proteins | sample MGYA00241251_ERZ501482 | MGnify/ENA primary metagenome ERZ501482 (study PRJEB25962, sample SAMEA2042581) | human gut metagenome | biome: human gut; feature: human-associated habitat; material: faeces... | reverse complement strand
CTACTGCATCGAGATCTGCGAGGAGATGGGCGATAATCTGCTCGAGGGGAAGAATCAAACTGCCCGATAATTGTTTATATTTACCGAAAACCGACCGATATGCTTTATTTTTGGGGACTCATAGGTTTTGTCGCGCTCATCGTCGCTTTCGGCTATGCTTATAAGCATCGGGGCGACGATTGTTGATGCCTCTTCTTTTTGTCCTTTAGTAGCCGCCTTCGGGCGGCTATTTTTGTTTCAAAAGTTCAGGTATGTCGATCATTCAGAAAGAATTCGTTCGTCGGGTGCTCCGAGAGGAAGGGGAGCGGCTGACGCGCAATCAGGGCATGGCGATATCCAAGAAGTTGAAATTTCGCACGGGACGGCTAATGAACGGCCGGACGACGGAAGTCGTGCAGGCCGACGGTATGGACGGCAAGCTCCGCTTCACGCATCCGGACTACGAGCGTTTTCTCGACATGAAGCGAATTGTCCGGCGGACGAAAAGCGTGACCGTCCGTCAGCGGGAAAACAAAGGCCGCCGTCGCTCGGTGGCCTCCGGCGGGCTCAAGAAGAAAAGCGGATACGGGATTCATAACCGATTCATATTCGGTCATTACTTCTCTATTGCCAACCGGCTGATGTACGAGTTTACGGAAGACGTGCAGCAAAGTATTCGCGAGGAATTATCGAATAACGGGTAAAGCTTATGGGTAAGAAGTTACGCGAGGAGGATCTCGTGCTGAATATCATCGTCAACGGCGATCGGGGACGGAAAGAAATCAATCAGCTGGAGCGGTCGATCATCGATTCGCGGGCCGCCATATCCAAGCTCGCGGCCGAGCAGAAGAAGCTGGAAAAGCAGGGTAAGGCCGATTCGGCACAGTATGCGGCGAACAAAACCGCTATCGACCGGTATAATGCCAGTATCAAAACCGCTGAGGAACGTGTCGCGCTGTTGCGGAAGGGTATGAAGCTCGAGGAAATGAGCATCTCGGACCTTCAGAAGAAATTGGCGCAACTCACCCGTGTCCGTAATGCCTCGATCCCCGGAAGCGAGCAATGGGTTAAGGCGAGCAATGAGATTAAGGTGATTGCCGATCGATTGGTTACCCTGAAAAAGAAATCGGCCGACACGAATCTGTCTGTCTGCAAAATGGCCGAGGGCGTGAATAAGTACATCGGACTTTTGTCGGCCGGAGGACTTTCGATTATCAGCATGGTTTCGGGTATGAACCGAGCCCGAGCGGCTTTTGCCGAGTACGACGACAAGTTGTCGGACGTGATGAAAACGACCGGACTTACCAAAGAGGAGACCGAGGCACTCTCGGACCGCTTGAAGCGGATCAATACCCGAACGCCGCAGCTTGAACTGCTCGATTTGGCCCGAGTGGCCGGCAAACTGGGACTTTCGGCATTGGAGGATGTGGAAGGCTTTGTCCGTGCGGCCGACAAGATCAACGTCGCGCTGAGCGAGGACTTGGGCGGGAACGCCGAGGAGGCGCTGAATAAAGTCGGCAAGCTGGTCGACATATTCGATTTGAAAAAGAAATACGGAATCGAGGACGCGATGATCCGTGTCGGTTCGACGATCAACGAACTCGGCGCGGCCAGTACGGCAAACGAGGGTTACGTAGTCGAGTTTACGAATCGATTGGCCGGCGTCGCGCCGCAGGCGGGCATATCGATCGAAAACGTCATGGGGTACGGCGCTACGCTCGACCAGTTCGGTCAGCAATGCGAAACGGCCGCTACGACCGTTTCGCAGGCGCTGACCGGCATGTTCAAGAAGCCGGCCGAGTATGCACGAATCGCCGGCATGAGCTTGTCGGAGTTCAATACATTGCTGAACCGCGATGCGAATGCGGCGTTCATTACCTTTTTGCGTGGCCTCAAGAACAGCGAGGGCGGCATGAGCGGCATGACGCGCAATTTGGCCTCGCTGAAGCTCGAAGGCACGCGGGCAACGCAGATCCTCGGTGCGCTGGCCACGAACGTCGACACTCTCGTTGAGCAGCAGGTGTTGGCCAATCAGGCATTTGCCGACGGCATGTCGATCATCGATGAGTTCAATACGAAGAACAACAATGCGCAGGCGCAGTACGAAAAATCGGTCAAGATCATCAAGAACTGGACTGTCGAAATCGGACGCAGTCTGACTCCGGCCTATTACAGCCTGACCAATGCGATCGCGGACCTTGCGTCGACGAGTCAGCAACAGTTGGATTCGGAAGTCGCTCAGTTAAAAACGAGTAAGACAGAAATTGCGCAAAAACAGCGATCCATTGATTCATTGGTTAGAACATACAATGAATTACAATCGAAGTCTTCGTTAACACAAGAAGAACATGAGCGACTGAATCAGTCAATTATGCGGATTGGGGAACTATATCCTGCGGCCATAACGAAGACGAACGAATACGGAGAAGCTATCGAAATCAATATTGATGCTTTGAACCGGGCCATTGAAGCAGAAGAAAAACTCTATGAAATTCAACACAGAAAAACAGCTTCTGATGTTTACAAACAACTCGAAAAGCAGAACGAAGAATTATCTAACGCTTTGCGTCGGATGCAAAATGCTGCGGATGATTTGGATAAACTCAATTCGGGTGAGAATGTCGCTTACTCTTACGGTGGTCATATGATTGCGGAGACAGATCAAGAAGCAAGACAACGATTGGAAAAAGCATTCGATAATGCCAAACGTATGGTCCGAGATTTAAATGCAGATATAAAACAGAATGTTAGGTATTTATGGGAATTGAATGAGAGTTATTTTGATATTGCTGTTGCTTCGGGTAAATCGGTGCAAGAGGTTTTTGATATAGCAAGCGTTACACAGTCCGATGACAAAAGTCGGGGGAAAAATAATTCCGATATGCGCCAGATGCCTGTCGCTACAACAAAAAATGCCCAATGGTCTCTCGACAAGGACCAGCAGTTCGTCAAGGCGAAGCTGGCTCTTAGTCAGAAACTGGCCGTTGGGGAGATTGATAACGAAGAGGAGTACAGCCGTCAGTTGCTCGCGCTCGAGATACAGACGCTCGAGCAGCGGATCGCACTGAATGCCGAAAAGGGCGATAAGCTGTTGAAACTCAAATCGGAGCTTGCCGATAGACAAGCTCGGCAGACTAAAAGCGAGCAGGCGCGCTACGAAAAGTTGATTGCGGCAGGATCGGAGGCCGGTGGCGGCAACGATACGCAGCGTCTAATGGATCAGGAGCGGGCATCGTTCGAGAAACGCCTGAAAGACTTGGGCCTGTTCAATAAGAACCGCGAGGAAATGACCTCGACGGAGTTGGACGCGCTGACGAACCTCGAGCGGAATTACCGGCAGAAAGTGCAGTCGATCTATATGGACGGAATCGTTCGCCGGTTCAACGAAAAGAAAGCTGCACTCGACCGCGAACATAGCGAACTGAAAATCGCTCACAACGAGGAACTGGCCTCACTGACGACGTTCGAGGCGAAAAAAGAGAAGTTGTCCACGGTACTCAGTGCAAACGAACTGGATAAAATTCGGACCGACAAGCAAGCCAATGCCGCGCTGAAGAAATATTACGAGGACGAGGAGCGGAAGGATCTTCAAGTGCATCTGGAAGAGATGCTGAAATTCTACGAGGCTTACATGGCCGAGATATCGGATATCGGTGTTACGGGAGTCGGCAAAATGAACGACGAAGAGCGGAAACAGCTTCAGGCGAAGATCGACGAACTGAAAAAGCAGTTGGCCGAGCTGCGCGGAGAAAAGACGGATAGTGGGACGGGAAGCGCTTTTAAAGGGAAAGACGTGCTCGGATTTTCCAAAGAGGATTGGGATAATTTTTTTACACATTTGGAAGAGGGCAAGCTGAAAATCGAGGATTGGCAGTTAGCGCTTTCGGTCGTCGGTCAGACATTCGGCCAGATTTCCCAATTGATGAGCGCCGCCGAGCAGCGCGAGTTCAGCGAGTATGAGAAGACAGCCAAGAAAAAGAAGAAATCTCTCGACAATCAACTCAAAGCCGGAAAGATCTCGCAGGAACAGTATTCGAATCAAGTTCAGATGATTGACGAGGAGACTGACCGGAAGAAAGAGGAATTGTCGCGCAAACAGGCTGCACGGGAAAAGGCGCTGGCTATTTTTCAGGCTATGGCGAATACAGCCGTGGGCGTGACGGCCGCATTGAAAATGGGGCCGATCATAGGGCCGATTCTTGCTGCCGTTGTCGGAGCCCTCGGCGCGGCACAGGTCGCCGCGATTGCTGCAACGCCGCTGCCGGGGGCCGAGCAGGGTGGGTGGATCGTCGAGCGACGGCAGGACGGTCGTCGTTTTCGGGCCAAGAACGATCCGGACCGGCGCGGATACGTTTCAGATCCGCGTGTGATCGTAGCCGAGAACGGGACGGAGTACGTCGTGCCGAACGAGGGATACGAAAATCCGACGATCCGACCGGTGCTCGATATCATCGAGCAGGCCCGGCGTACCGGCACGCTTCGCAGCATCAACCTTCCGGCCGTGCTCGGAGCGTATACGGTGCGGGGGCGGGCCGGCGGAGGCTATGCCGATCCCTCGATTCCGATGTCTGACGCAACGGATGACTCGGGATGGCCCGTGTCGGGCGCTGCGATCGATCCGGAGATGGTACGTCAACTGGCAAACGCGATCGACAAGCTCAATCGCCGAATTGAGAAACCGCTGGAGGTGAAAAACTATGCGGGCGGCCGCTATGGAACGCGCCGCGCGCTCGATAAATACGACCGAATCCGCGACAATGCGTCGCTGTAAAGACAAGATTATCATGCTTGAAATTTTCACGAACGGACAACTGACGGACTTATGTCCGGATACGGAGGTGACATTCACCTATGAACAGCCGCTATTTTCCGACGACCGGGTCGTCGCGCCTTATACGTTTTCTTACGAATTGCCGCTGTCTCCGAGGAATCGGGCACTTTTCGGCTATCCCGACCGGGCTGCCTCCAATACGTCGTTTCAGAAAATACCCTCCGAAATCAGATTTGCCGGTCTTGTCATTGCAAGCGGCACTCAGCAGATAGACGAGGTGTCGGACCGGCTTTCGGTCAATTTTGTCGGGGCCGACTTCCCTATGGGGAATAGGAAGTATCTGTACAATCTGTCATTTGGAAAGTTGGATTTGGGCATTGTCGAGGGTAAATATCGACGGGGATGGGATACGACCCAGAACAAGATTGCCTGCGACACGGCTTTCCAGCAATGGGCGTTAGCCAGCGATACGCTTGTCGCACCGCCTGTTGGGATCAAAAATGTGGAATTCCCAGCGGCAGAACAATATAGTTTCAATCGGCAAAATAATCTTTTTATCAATGCTTTCTCTGGTGGCTATGTTCAGGAACTGACCATTCCTGCTCCTCCATGGCCTTTAGGAGGGAAAGATGAAGAAGTGACTCATCTGAGCAAAATACTGCCCGTTTTCCGGGTTGGCTGGCTTTTCCGCATTTTGTTCGGTGGCATGCTTCAGAATAATATTTTCGATTCCGAAACATGGCGTCCGCTCGTCCTGCTCGGCCGTTGGCATCCAAAATATCAGACGGCCGACGATTATCCTGTTTGGAACATCGATAGCGAGACGAGGGCTGTCAGCATTACCTTTCAGGATTTCCTGCCCAAAGTTCAGGCGAACGACTTCATCACGAACATGCTGAAAATTCCATGCGCTTCGATGTATCCTATTGGAAGTCAATTTGTCATCGAGACGAATGCGGACATACTCAGCGGTGCGTCGGATGTCCGAGTATGGGACGATAAGCTCATCGGGATTCCGTCGATATCGATAGAAGAAGGCAAGGAATACGAATGCGGATATAATGGGGACGAGGGAACTGTGCCTGATGACATCATCCCGGTCAAGGTGCAGACCATTGAGGATATGTTTCGTGATGCGCTGGCCGGTGACGAGTTGAAGACCTATCAGATCGAGTCGACAGGGCAGATTATCGAGTCGCAGTTCGATACGGAGATGGGGAATCGCTACAAATTTCGTGTCGTCAAGCAATCAATGGGTGGGGAGGATAAAACCGGTGATGACGATCCCGAAAAAGACGAGAAGTCGTCATATGATGCAAAAGTCAACGGAACGGTGTTGTGGACCAATCTGCGTGCGATAATCAACACTGATACGATAGCTACTCGGGTTTTCCAGTACGTTCCAGAGGGTGAGGCAATCGAGGAGGATCGGCCTGATACATTGACAGTCGGTCTGTTTTGGGGTTATCGAAATCAACTCTATGAGAATGAGAGTTCCGTCAGCGATACGTATCCGTATATGTCGCATTGCAACTATGATGGAGAAGGGAACCGTCTCGGAGATGCTACACTCCGTTTCGACGGCACGGATGGACTGCTCGCTCGCTTTCATTCGCGGTTCAAGGCATGGGTCGAAAAAGATAAACGACTCCTGACGGCCGAGGTACTACTGACGGCGCGCGATTTAAGTCGGATAGATCTGCGCCGGAAGATCGCGATCCGCAATAAGCTTTACTTGATCAAAACGCTTTCCGTCACTCTCACGCCCCGGCGTATATTGCCTGCGGAGGTAGAGCTGGTAGAGTGTTGATTTTGTCCTTTCGTTCGGGATATCGTTCGGTTACTTTTGCTTGAAAGAGGAAATTACATGGCGTTGCTTACCCCCATACCCGCATACAACTTTTCCGGGAACATTCCTGACCTGGTCATAAACGATGTTCCGGAACGGACTCGTGTTCCATTCACTCTCAAAGAAAACGGACATACGATCGTTTCGGAAACCTATGATGCTATTGCTGGTCGAGTTGTTGTGCGACTGAAAGATATTCTTGAAAATTCGTGTCCGTGTCCGGCATGGACCGACGATGTATTTCCCATTGCGAAGTATGATTTTCAGCTTACGCTGAACGAATTTATGTCCGGCTCGTTTTATTGTCTTCGTGGCGGACTTGGTGTGGATGTTCCGGCAGAAACCTATCTGAAGAGCAATTTTCTGACATGGCAGCCGCAGACTCGCCGGACGCTTTATCATACGCCCCAGTATTTGCGTTATGCAGCGTTGGCCGACAGCGTTTGTAAAGCGACCGGGTACTTTGCTGACAAAACTTCTCAAACCGTTGATCTACTTACGGGCATGACTGCCGGGAACATTTACACGATCGATGTGACATTCGGCAACTTGCGAGCGAAATTCTCGAAGCAACCTATCTATATTGACGTATGGGTCGAGGACGGTGATTCTGTGAAAACATGGACACAGCGCTATGTACTGGCGGAATCTTTTTCGATGTCGGACGACTTTTTCCTTTTCGAAAATAGTTTGGGCGGTTTCGATACGATCCGTTTTAGCGGAGATAGGCGTGAGATAGACAAGCCGGAAAGCGTATCGGCGCTATTCGACCAAGAAACTCTCGAATATGATATTGAGCGGGAGAAGAGTTTCAAAAAGTATACAGGGTATTTCGAAGACGATATGACCCGGCTTTGGGCGCTCGACTTTTTCAATTCGTTCAATCGATATCATTTATGTGACGGAGAGTTGAAAAGGATTTATGTTTCCGAGCCAAAACTCGAAATCGACCGTAATGTGCTGGGGGGCTATGAATTCACTTTCGCACATGCAAAGCAGACGAAATATCTGAATTTGCCCAGAACCGAGGTCCCTGAATTGCTGGAAATCGTCGATCCGGCCGAAGAACTTTTTTTTTTAGCGCCTCGACTCAATCAGTTTCAACTGGCCGAACTGACGGATGACGTGTTGATTCCGGTACAGCGCACGAATAGTAACAAATGGTTTGCTTTACCAGCCGCGTTGATTCGTGCGACGCTTGACGGATTCGGATCGGTCGTCGAGGGATTGACAAATATTTTCCATCCCAAAGGGGGACGGTCTGAACTCGATTTTGTTGCGAAAGATATCACAGCGGAGAGTCTCTCAACCTCGAAAGATATTGAAGCCCGGGAAATAATCGCCCGAATATTAAGAACTCCGGATTTTCTACAGGGGTTACTCGGGGACGGAATCGGTACGCCGGATGGCCAAGAATGGCAGGTCAATTCATTGCTCGTCCGCAAATACATGACCGTGATCGATTTGTTGATTCAGAAAGCTCGACATGTCGGTGGTATGTTATTCCTGACTCCGGCGGCAATCAAGGTAAGTCGTGTCGAGGAATCGGAGACGTATTGGGACTGCTTTTTTGAAACGGATAACGGTGAAATTACCAACGACTTTGTCGCGGGAGATCAGGCACGATTGCAAACTTTTGCAAATGTCGGCCGCTACCTGTGGTCTCTCGTTACGGAGGTGGGCACAGATTACATCCGACTTTCGAAGGCGGATAAAGATGGTGCGGATGCTCCGCGAGCAGGCGACGATCTGGTCCAGCTCGGAAACCGAACGGATGCGAATCGGCAGACTGCGGTTGTTATATCGGCGACCGGTGGTGAGCTCGGTATTGTAACTTACAATACTATTAATTCTTTCACGTTGGCCGGCCGAGAACTTTCATGGTTCGGTCGACATAACGGTGTTACCGGAGGGCGATTTGTCGGCGAATTAGCCTTGACTACAGGTCAGAGCGTCGAGGAATATACTCAGCAAAAGGTCGATTCCGTCGAGATCGGAACGGTAAATCTGATCGACGGCAGTGAGGCTATCAAGATAACGGCAAGTGCTTCGGCTACCCATGCTTATTTACGTTTCCCGTTACACGTTCGTCCGGGGGATGAGTTCGCTCTTTCGATAGGATCTATTGAAATTCTTGCCGGAAATCCTACGGAGTTTTCATGCAACATTCTAACATCCCAAATGGACAGACCGCTGGCACACAAACAACTGACTTTGGATAATAGAACGGCTGTCTACAAAATACTGGAGAAAGAACAAGAGCAGGATGCGTGGTTTCTGATGTATGCGGGAAAAGAAACTCAAACCCAAGGAGTTTCAGTCACCTATCACAAAGTCATGCTCGTCAAGGGCAACCGCCCAGCCCTAACATGGTCGCCATCGTTGAATGATCAGAAAGCCCAGACTCAGGAGCAAATCGATTCGATTCAGGTCGGAAGCGACAACCTGATGGACGGGACGCAGCAACCTGATCTGAAGGATACGGTGGTATGGAACTATTCGGTAGGAGTATCTATTTGGGGAGAAGTAGGCGAATTTCGCGCGATGAGAATATGGGGGCAGTGGGGTCGCCTATGGCAGTCCATCGCCGAAGGATTCATTGGAGGACAGCAATACCGGTTCTCATGCTGGGTCAAACGCGATGCGTCTTTGGAAACCACTGAGACCAAAGCACAACTCTTTGTCGGTACAAGAGATGTGACCATTGTCTCTGCGACGCTTGATGGCGTGAAACTTGGCACGGGCGGATCAACAGGAGTGTTCAGCGGTAAGTCAATTGTTGGCATCGCTATTTCGGCAGATACCTTTCAACGTCTCGAATGTATATTCGAACCTAACAAAACAGTGGACGGTAACGGATTTCGGCTTGAGTTCTACACGTCGAATTATCAGACGAATACCCCTTGCGGAGTTGTTTACGGATATTATTTGGTTAAAGGCAATAAAGCGACGGATGATTGGCGACCGTCGTTGAACGACACTAAAAAGGCCATAGCTGCGGCTCAGGCCGCTGCCGATCAGGCTAAAGAGGACGCTGCGAACAACGCTCAAAAGCTCGAGGATTGGTCGTCCGACGAATTGATCTCGCCCCCTGAGAAGCCGGGCCTTGTGCAACAGAAGGCCGACATCGAATCCGAGTACGGCGAGATCGGCTCGCAAGCCGACCGCTACGGACTTAAAAGCTCGACCTATTGGACCGCTTATAATAGCGCGTACACGTTGGCTATACAAGCGCTGACGAAGTACACAGCCTCGACTCCCGAAAGCATTCCGGTCGAGTCCGACTACAATTACATTGCGGCATACTATCCCAAGCGGCAAGTTATGCTCGATCAGATTGCGGCTGCGGCGCAGTCTTACACAGATAGGACGATAAACGCCTCCCTCCCTGCGACGCGAAATCTGGCCCTGAAAACCGAGGGACAACTCGATTTCGATACGTCATCTTGGGCGGGGCTATATCTCGACTTGGCCGAACAACCCGTAATCGGACAACAATATGTGCTTTCTTGGGATGACATACAGTTTACGGAAACAAGCCATCCCAGTATCCGACTTTGGATAAATAGCTTTACGGGAGCCGTCTACGTGAAGGATGTTACACAAACAGGTCCGGGATCGGTTGTCGTAACGATACCCGATACTTTGCTGACAAACCGGACCTACAGAATCCTTTTCGGGGGCCATAACGGTGCAATGACCGGCTATGTTAAAAATCCTATGTGGTCCAAAGGCAACAAGGTCATGCCTTGGACGCCGGCCATAGAGGATGCTCCGAACGAGATCCGCGAGGAGGCAAAGGCTACGGGCATTTATCTCTCAGAAAAGAAAATCGACGTAGTGGCCGACCGCTTTCGCATCACATCGACGGCAGGTCGTGAAATCATGCGGGCCGATGCTGACGGTAACCGCGTGAGCATGGAGAACCTCGACGTACAGGCGGGAGCGACAATCGGACCGGTCGAAGTAACCGAGACGGGATTGGCCGTAAAGGCCGAAGGCGAGGACTTGCAGACTGTAATAAGCAATCAGGAGTTTGGCAGTCTGTCCGACGCTTTGAGTACCGGAAAGACTTCAATCGTATCACTCAATACCAAAACGGTCTATCCTTCGGGAGAAGAGTTCGATATGGGGACTTTCTCGACGGACGGTACAAGGCCATGCATACTTTCGGTATCGGGGAGAGTTTTTTTCAATACGAGAGGACGCACGACCTTGCGAATTTATCTTGCAGTGCAAAGTGGCAATGCGTTTGCCTATGTCAGCGAAATATACTCGGCCTCTTCATCGACCAGCGCAAGCATGGAATCGCCTATCGACCGTTCGATAACCATATCGTCCGTCGGGTCTTTCAAAATAATATGTACAGCCACACTTGAAAGCGGGACTATCGCATTCCCTTCATTGAGTGCTACATTGAAAGAGTCTGTCAAACGTTTGGAGGTTAGGCCATCTTCGATATTCGGGTCGATGTCTTCCACTCAATACTTTATTTTAGGGCGGGAAAAGGCCAATCCATCCGCAGCAGAAAAGTTCCGGGCCGTAATCAGTAATGAAGGCGGAAAGATAGAGGTTTTGTCCGATGGAGTATATGCCTCTGGGAATTTAGGCGTTCAGAGAGATCTTGCCGTCGGAGGAGGTATTACCACTGTGGGTGACATGGTTACGACAGGGGGTAATGTCAAAGCGGCGAAGAATGTAGACATCGGACAATATCTTACAGGCTTGGCGCTATCCTCCAAATCGATAGCGGCTTCATCTCCGTCAGGTAGCACCTATCAGATAACGGCTGATTCGACTCTCATCGATGCTCATAATACGAATGGCATCAACATCCTTTTGCCGACCAATCCTAAAGCCGGACAGATCGTTATGATTCGGCAGTACGCTGGGGGCTATACGCTTAAAAGCGGAAGCAAGCAGATGCATAGAGCCGGATCGCTTGTGACGGAATTGTGGAATGACGCTTACGCTTCGTTAGTGTGGTGCCGCTGGGACGGCCAATATTGGGCCGTAAACTATTTGCCTTCATTCTAAAACAAAATACTATGGAAACCAGAACAAAACTCATTATTAAGGCATCGCTGGTCATGGTCGGCGTTGCCGGGTGGATCTTCCTGCCCGAGCTGACGCTTCCCATACTGCTGGGCGTTGCAGGAACAATTGCGTATCAGAAATTCGTCAAATAATCAAAAATCGAAATGTTATGAACAATCATCAACTGAACAATCTGTCCGTGTACTACTCGGGCGATAATGGAACGTACCACCTTGCCGGCCGGTACGACATCGGCAGCAATGGTAAAATCACTCGGATCGACGTATCGGCCTACGTGAAACAAGGTGAGGCAAGCATCGAAGTCGGCAAGCTACTCTCGGACGACAACGGCGCAAACTACATATTTACGCCGGATGCGAAAAGCGAGGGACTGACCGATGCGGTTTTCGCAGCGCTGCAAACTGCGGAAGCAGAAATAGCCGGGAAGGTCGAGCAAGTCATGCTGCTACTCAAAGACCATCTGTCGTACACTCAGAGCGAATAGTCACGCAGATTCTCACTACGGGAAACCAGTTCATACCAAAATTGAAAGACAAATGATGAATTGAACGTCATGGAAAAGATCAGCGAGATACTGACCATCGTCAACACCGCCTTGTTGCCGATCCTCGGATTTTTCCTGTTCTACAATTCCCGCCGCCGGGAGGCTCGGGCAAAAGCCGAGCGCGAGGAGATACACAACGTCTCCTCCATCTCGGATGAGTGGCAGGAGCTGTACAAAAAGGCAGAAGACAAGCTAAAGGCCAAAGATGACAAGATCGACCAGCTTTACGCGGAGAAGGAATCCGACCGTCAGCGAATACGCGAGCTTAATGAGCAGCACAATGCTCTGAAAATGGAGCATCAGGCTGCTAAATTCAAGGAATGTACAGTCAGAGGCTGCGAGAAACGGCAGCCGCCCAGTAATTACTAATTGATCACACGATGAAATACTTTACGGACACGGCCGAAAACGTGCAGGCAAACCTGGTCCTGCTGGCAAACGCCCTGAAAACCACCGATATTCTGAAATAGCTATGCTTATATATCTAAAGCGAATCTATTTCGCGCCCACCTATACCATCGGGCGGTTAAGCATCCCGTCGGCATCCTTCGAGTGCGATACGCTGGAAGATACCGACAGGGATGCCAACGCCAATGGCGTATTCGACAGTCAGGAAGTCAAGATATACGGCAAGACGGCTATTCCTTACGGTCGCTATCGGATCGCTATGACACAGTCGCCCAAGTTCTCGCCTCGCTACGGAGACCGCAATGTCCCCCTGCTGCTGGATGTGCCTCACTTTTCAGGAATACTTATCCATTCGGGGAACACGCCGGCCGACACGGAGGGCTGTATCTTGGTCGGAGAGAACAAGGTAAAAGGACAGGTCATCAATTCCCGGGCTACACTCTTCCGCCTGCTCGACATTCTCGACGAGGCCGACTCCCGAGGCGAAGATATTTACATAACGGTTCGTCGTGATTGTTGTGATTTGATGTAGAAAGCGATATTCCAATATTTGGGGTTACCGCATGGCGGATAGGTTCGGGCATTTTTATTTTACGGAAACATGAAAAACGTTGTTATAGCTGTTATAGCTTTAGCCCTGATCGCAGTCGCATTTCTGCTGGGCCGCCGAAGCGTGAAGCCGGAGATCGTCGAGATTCACACGACGGACACGGTGGCCGTGCACGACACGGTCCGGGAAACTGTCCCCGTTCCCAAAGTCCGCTACCTGACCCGTGTCGATACGGTACTTTTGCCTGTCCCGGGCGATACGGCGGAAGTCCCTGTCCCGGGCGATACGGCGGAAGTCCCGGTCCCGGTCCCGGTACTGGTCCCGATTTCCCGAAATGTGTATGAAGGGGAAGATTACCGGGCCGTCGTGTCCGGCTTCCGCGCATCGCTCGATACACTCAACATTTTCCGAAAAACACAGACCGTGACGAATACGGTCGTCCAGCGGGTCGAGGTTCCCGGCAAGCCCAAGCGTTGGGGAATCGGCGTGAGCGCCGGGTATGCTCTCACGCCGCAGGGTATGAAACCATACGTGGGAGTAGGGGTGCAATACGATTTGATTTCTTGGTAGTAAAATATCCTTTCATTTTTTTGGAGTATTAATTTTAATACCTATATTTGCAATAAGAAAGATGTTGATATGCCTGTATTGTTTTATTACTTAGGATTGAAGTTCTATTTTTTCTCGAATGACCATGCGCCTATTCATGTTCATGTATCAGCCGGAGATGCGGAAGCAAAATTTAGGGTTGAGCCTACTATTGAATTGGTAGAGAATTTCGGTCTTAAAGCTCGAGAGATTCGTCAGGCTCTTATGGCTATTGAGGAAAATCGAGAAGTTATCAGGGAGCGTTGGAACGAGTATTTTAATAAATGACCATGAAAGCACAAAAGGTTTGGTTTGAGGATGGCAGAATAATGCTTCTTACCCATGACGGGCGCGTCGGAAGTTTGCCTGTGCGAATGTTTCCCCGATTGTATAACGCGACAGAAAAACAGCGGAATCATTATGAACTATCGCATTTTGGCATTCATTGGCCGGATATTGACGAGGACCTTTCGTATGAAGGTTTTTTCGATGCAAGAAATGATGTGCATTCAGATAACCCTATAAGGCGTGTATTTTGCGAATTTCCAGAGCTCAGAATTACTCAGGTCGCTCGAAGTGCGGGTCTGAACGCTACGCTCTTGCAACAGTATGTTGATGGATATAAAACGCCTTCCGATAAACGTCGAAAACAGATCGAGGATGTCATTCATCGTTTAGGACAGGAGCTGTCGAAAGTCTCGCTTGCATAAGAAATGTTCCTGTCTTTGTTCCCAAATTCAATGTATCGTTTTGATTATTAGTGATTCAATTAGCCCCGGCTGGTTCACAAGAATGGCGTACAAAAGTACGCCTTTTTTGTTTTTTCGTTGAAAAACAGTCTTTTGCCGGTCGTTTTGCATGGCCGGAAAAACGGAATCGAGTCCGAAAATCCGATATTAAGTACACATTTTGTTCCCGTTTGGGAACGTTTTGTCTTGTCGGATGCGTTTTCACGCGTCCGATTGCATCCTGTTTCCCGCTAATCCCGAGCCGGAGGCGCGCGTTGTTCTATGAGGGGAGCTGTCGGGCGCGGGTCATTGACGGATACGGCCCGTTGGCGGGCGAAAATTTCCGGCGGATCCATGCGTCGGGAATGTAAATTGCCGGTCGAACATAGCCTCGCGCCGCAGGACGTGAATATGGAAGGCGTTAGGATAAGCGGAAGTTCCGATATTATTTTATGTAATTTGTTACAAACGGTTGAAAAGGATGCAACGTTCGGATTTATCCGAACATCTATTTATTCGGAATTCCAAGACAGTCGACTGCTTAACTGTAATTGTATTTTAATTTAAGGTATAAGAAAAATTCTTATGAATACGAAAATTCAAGCCAGCAGTTTGCTCGCGGCAGCCTTGCTCGTGGTCGGAACAGTAGGATTCGCATCGTGCGATGATGATAACGGAGGCGGAGGAACGCTTCCCTCTGCCAGCGATATGTACGGGAATTATGTCGGTACCGTGCGGACGGCGGAGGTCACCCACAACGAGAAAACGGAGAGCAGCGAAGGCGGAACCTCCGAAGGAGCCGAGGTGAGTGTCAAAGTGGACAGGGATACGATTTATTTCGATGCTTTCCCCGTGAAGGACATCATTGTTTCTCTCTATGGAGAGGAGGAGGCGCCGGCGATTGTCGAAATGCTGGGCGACATAAAATACAGCGTAGGCTATACTCCGGCGCTCAGCGAGGCTCAGGATAGCGTTTCTTTCAGAATGGCTCCCGAACCGTTGAAAGCCACGGTGTCCGTTCCGTCGGAAAGTCCGGATGCGGAGCCTGCCGTACTGAATATCGAAAGCCGGATCTCAGCGGAGGATGTCGGAGATTATGAACTCGAGACCTCTAATCTGAAGTTCACGCTGACGGTAATGCAGATTTCCGTCCAGGACGAGGAGGGAGCGGACGTGTCTATTCCGAATTTCGAGCCGATGTCTATGGAATTTAGCATGGCGAAAGCACAATAACTCCGGCTTATCTTCGAGCCGTTTCGGACAGAAAGCCGTAGCGATAAGCTACGGCTTTTATCGTTTCGCTGAAATCCGGGCTTGGCGCGTGACGAAAGGGGGGAGGGTTCTCTTGCGTCGTTGTCTGGCGCGGAGGCTCGGAAACTGTCGGTGATTTTCGCACGGCGCTTTGTGGCTCTGTTCGGGCGACATCGGCACGATGAGCCCGCTTCCCTTAGGGTGGCGGTCCGGGGAACGGCTGCCGGCTGTTCGGTTCGGCCGCAAGGGGGCGGTCACGGCTTCGGTCGGATGGAAGAAGCCGCGCGGACGGCGGGCGTGTCTTGTCCGTCGGATAAAGCCGGCGGCGAGTCTCGTATCGGAAATAGAAGCCAGTCGTACTCTTGCCTCCTGCGGTTCCGCTATAGGACGGTTCCTGCCGTCTCGGCCGTCGGAGCGTGAGGCAGGCCGCCGCCGGATCTGGTCAGACCTTGCCGGACAGAAACGGTGTTGAGGCGTGATAAGGCTGCCTCGCTACCATATCGGTTTCGTCGGCAATTCGGGGCGATGAGGGCCGGGGCTTACGCCGATTTTCCCGAGGCGTATTGCCGTGTCCGGTGACCGCGCATCTCTCGTCATACCGAAGTCGTTGCCGAAAGCGGGCTGCTGACAAAAAGGGGCTCTGAAAGGATAAGGACCGGAAACGACGGGCGCGGGAGTATCTGCCGAATCGTTGCCTGCGATTCGGACCGCTTTTCGGCCGATATGGTCCTTTAGTGAGCGTATGCGGAGATTCGGTACCAGCAGTGAATACTACCGAATGACAATCAGTGAGAAAGATCTTGCGTAAGCACGGTTGCAGCTCGAGCGGCTGCTCGAATTGTCCTGCCGTTTTTGTCGTCCCCGTGTTTTCTGGGTCCGTTTCTATGGCTGCTTTCCCGCGCAGGCCGACGATGTGTCCGCCGGGTTTCGCCGTATTGTATAGGCACGGGTCTATGGGGCCTATACGACTGTCGTGGCGAGGGCGCGTTTCCCCCGTGACGGACCGTCCGTAGCAGATATTCCGAACCGCTCTATACGACGAATCCCCGCTCTTTACAGGAGCGGGGATTGCATTCGGTCGCTACCGGCAAGTCGCGATCAGTATTCGAGGCGGATCGAGGCTTCGCCGTCGAAGTCGTCGATGAGGACCGACTCCGTCGTCTCGTCATACCGGCCGCCGGTTACCCGGACGGGTTTTTTGCCCTGAGGATGCGGCAGGCGAACCGCCAACCGCGACGGTTTCCGCTCCGGGTCGCACGTGACGGTCGCCTCGATGTATCCCTCGCCGACATGGGAGCGAACCCGGGCGTCGATCCGTCCGAAATAACTCCGGACGCCTTCGAGGTCGATCCGCTCGCCGTCGGCGAACCAGGCCCGGGGAGCGACCCGGAACAAATGCAGCGTGTCGGCATCCTCCATGTAGAGCATCCAGCGGGGTTCCATCAGGAAGTTGGCCTCCTCGTGGGTCTTGTGGGCCGACAGCTTGTACATGTGTTCCCAGAACGTATAGGTCTGCCGGTCGGCATGGGGGGCTACCGTGTGGTAATATGTGCTCAGGAACGGTTTGACCATGTCCGTTTTGGCCTGATACCAGTTGTGGCGGCTGTAATAGGGTTGGCTGAAGGCCGAGTTTTCCTGAAACATCAGCTCGCTGTGGTAGTCGAGCAACATGCGCGCCGCCGGCTCGTCGGGTTCGATCACCTCGCAGAATACCAGATACATCGGGCCGAGCAGTCCGTCGGGGACGGTGAAGGTTCCGTGCGAGCGGAACTTCTCGTTTTTCAGGAACAGCAGGCGGGGGCCCGGGGCCTCTGCCCATGGAGCGGCGGTGGGGCACC
>ENA-OPCL01001388-OPCL01001388.1-human-gut-metagenome-genome-assembly--contig:-NODE-1388-length-18061-cov-5.284794_pt1 | contig 18061 bp, 20 predicted proteins | sample MGYA00241251_ERZ501482 | MGnify/ENA primary metagenome ERZ501482 (study PRJEB25962, sample SAMEA2042581) | human gut metagenome | biome: human gut; feature: human-associated habitat; material: faeces... | reverse complement strand
AAATGGCTAAATGATTAATATGAAGATAAGGAGATAGGGTATGGATAAAAGGGTATTTGGAAATTGTGTAATCATAGTTTTTATTTGGCTGTGTAATCGCTTGGCTTATTATTACTTATCTAAAAATACAAGTATCATTGTGAGTGGCATTATCCTGATTATTGGCTGCTTAATAATGTGGAGGTTTAATTCTGAATATAGATATATATATAAGATTTGATGATTTGAATAAACAGTTTACCATTCCATCCGATACATATTCTTATAGTGATGTAGTTCGTTTTTGTGTCTTAAATGAAAAAGCTTAGTAAAAAGGAAAGGGTGTTCCATTTACGGCTATACTTCCTAGCGGACCATTACCATCTGGGACTCTACAAAATCCATATCTATTTGTTGGAGTAAAGGTTGTATTAAAAGATGAAACTTTTTTGGCCCTATATGTATCTAAAGAAAAGATGATGGTCGATACGAATCAATATATTAAAGATCGTATGGATGCAGAAAAGATAAAAGAAGTGATAAAAGATATGTTTTAAATTTAAGGATGAATATTTAGAAGTTGATGGTAAAAGATGCTTGTATTCAGATATATTAAAATGTTCTATTCAAAATGAAGATGCCAATTTTAAAGGGAAGACAAAACCATTTACACATACAATACTAGGCCAAACCCCATTTATGGCTGGTGCAATAGAGCCTATGATGTATGCGGGAATAAAATTGACTTTAAAGGATGGTACAGTTTTACCAATATATGTATCGAAAAAGAAGGCGTTGTTGAATAGTGATATGTACTTAAGTGATTTGAAAGAAACTAAATCAAGTTTATTAAAAATACAAGAAAGAATTGGTTAAGATTCCTTCTTGTATTCGGATATAATTAAGCCAGATAAAGTAAGTATAGTTCCAAGAACAATACATAGCGTAATCTTTTCATGTAGGATAATTACTGAAAAGATAATTGTGGCGATGGGGTTTAAATATACATATTGATTGGTTCTAACACTTCCTAATATGGAACAAGAATGGTTCCAAATCACAAAGCATCCTGCACAAGCTATTACACCTAAGAAAAGCATGTTCAATAAATTGCGTGGGATTAGAATCTCTTCCATGGATACATCAAGTCCTAATATTGGAAGGCTGAGTGTCATAAAGAAAAGTCCCCACGCAAAGATTCGTTTCGTATTTTGAATGGAAGTATGTCCTAATGCATTGACTTTCTTTAATACAACACTATATATAGCCCACATTATGGCGGCTACAATTGTAAGAATATCTCCCTTTGGAGATAGGTGCATTTGTTGGCCATTAAAGCTAATGAAGAAGATTCCAATAAAAGCTACAATGAAGCCTACCACAAAGTTGATCTTAAAGGGTTCATCTTTAAAACATAGATAGGCAAGTATGGAAGTAAAGAAGGGGGCTATGGATATAATGACACCTACATTTGTGGCATATGTATAGACTAGGGCTGTACTTTCGATAAAATAATATAAGAAAACACCGGTTAATCCGCTAAGGATGTACCAAATCTCATCTTTTCTACTTTCTAGTTTTAATATTTTAGGACTTAAGATGCATAGTGTTAAAAAACCAATTAAAAAGCGCATAAAAAGAAGTTCAATGGGTGTAAATGTATCAAGTAGTATCTTACTCGATACAAAGGTAGAACCCCAAATCATAATGCATACAAAAGCTAAAATATGTCCAATCATTGTTTTATTTTTCATACCAAACTATTATATCAAGAAATTGAAAGGAAGTGTCAAGATATGAAGAAATTAGATCCTGTTGTCATTATTGTCGATGTATTATTACTTGTTGGGTGTGGATGCATGTTCCTATATGGAAAGATGTCAGCTCATACTTTATTTATTGTAGGCATTATTCTTGTAGGTGTATTAGTCTTATATTTGTATATCACAAACTATAAAGACAATCATTATGGAGGAAGATTCCACAAAGACTTCTAGGCGGTAGTAATACCGCTTTTAGTATGCTATAGTGAAGTTAAAGAAGGCGATATTATGGGCGGATTGTGTGTATTACTATTGATGATGTTTTGTGTAGGATGGATACTATGTGTGTTCTTTTTATCGATGTTGATTCCACTTTTAATCATCTATAATGGAATTGTAGGCATTGTATGTATCATTCTATATTTTGTACTACGCAAAAAATCTGTTTTTATTAAATATGCAGAAGGCTATAAACATGTACTATCCATTGTATTAAAATATTTTCTAATTGTATACGGAAGTATTTCATTAGTATTTAGTATCATTCTAGCCATTTTAAACTTTTGTTAGGAGAAAAATATGACAATATTAGGTGTGGATTTGGGAACAACCAACAGTTTAGCGGTTGTCTATAAAGAAGGAAAGCCAGTACGGATTCCCAATGCGTATGGCGAATATGTAACTGCAAGTGCTGTCAGTATCTTGGATGGTAAGATTGTTGTTGGAAAATTGGCTAAGGAAAGATTAATTACGCATCCAGAGTGTAGTGCATCTTTGTTTAAGCGAAATATGGGTTCAGATGTTACTTACACATTAGACAAGAAAGAGTATGATTCAGCTACACTTTCTTCTTTTGTCGTGAAACAATTGATTGAAGACGCGCAAAATTATCTTCATGAAGAAATATCAGAAGTTGTGATTAGTGTGCCTGCTTATTTTAATGCGCGTCAAAGACAAGATACAAAACGAATTGGAGAATTATTAGGAATTAAAGTGGAGCGTTTGATCAATGAACCAAGTGCTGCGGCCATCGCATGTCATATGGACGATGAATATGAAACCTTCGTTGTATTTGATTTTGGTGGAGGCACATTAGATGTTTCAGTTGTTGATTGCTTTGAAAATGTGATTAGTATCAATGCGATTAGTGGAAACAATCATTTGGGTGGCACGGATTTTGATCGAGCTATGACCGAATACTTTTGTTTCAAAAATGGGTTAAACTATAATGTCTTAGACTCTTCTTTTCAACAAAGTATTTTACGTACTTGCGAACAAGCTAAAATCAAGTTAAGTACGCAAAATGTAGTTGAAGTTTCTTTAGTTCATTTAAATAAGAATTATAATTGTATATTTGATGAAAATGTATTATTCAATATTACACATTCCTTACTAGAATCTTGTAAAAATGTCATTGGTAAAGCTGTTAAGGATAGTGGCTTTTCGGCGAGTGAACTCGATAGTTTGATTCTTGTAGGAGGCTCAAGTAAAATGCCGGTACTTCAACATTATTTATCAGACGCTTTAAATATTCCTGTACTAAAAGAAGAACACATGGATTCTTTGGTTGTACTTGGACTTGGAAAATATATTGGCATTAAACAAAGGGATGAAAATATTAAAGATATAGTTGTTACTGATATTTGTCCTTTCTCCTTAAGCACTTCTACTTACAATGAACAAAATCCAGACTTAGAATTATCAACCGTGCTTATTCCTAAGAATTCAGTTTTACCAACAAGTAAAAAGATGACTTTGCGTACCGTGCATAAAGGGCAGACTAAAGTCAATATTAGTGTGTTTCAAGGGCAGGCTATGTATGCCAAGGAAAACTTATTTTTAGGCCAAGCTTTTATTCATGTTCCTAGAAATATGCATGATTATGAATCTTTTGATTTGATCTATTCATATGACATTAATTCCATGTTGTATGTAGAAGCCGTTGTACATTCTACTAAGGAACATTATATTTTTAGAGTATCAAAAGGCGATGTGCTAGAAAAAGTAGATGCGTCTGTTCGTTTAGATTCTATCAAAGAAGTATCTTTAGGTTTATATCAAAACAATGAAGTGGATGCCCTGCTTGCTCGTATTGAAAGAATTTATCGGGAAGTGGATGAAGAAACACAGGATTATTTGATGAAACTTCATACTGAATTCACAAAAGATATGGAAAGTTTGATCAACAATATTCAAAAAAGAAAACGTCTTATTAATCAGGTTTCACGAATTTTAGATCAGATAGAAGAAAGTCAAAATGTAGATTCTTTAGATATTTTTAGTCAAGAAGAGGATGAAGAAGGAGAGTATTTGGCATGAATGCGTGGGAAATATTAGGGATTGAGCCTACAAGTGATAAAAAGACAATTAAAAGGGCGTATGCCAAGCTTTTAAAGCAGTATCATCCTGAAGAAAATCCAGAGAAATTTAAACAGATTCAAGCGGCTTATCAACAGTGTCTACATTCAGATCAAGAAATAGAATCTGTTTCATACGAACAAAATATAGAAAGTAAACAAGATATTAAAACACAACCCATTTCAATTAAAGAAGATACAATTGTTCCTCCACCCATTCCTAAAATAACGACATTATTTATTCAGAATGAAAAGGATGTCGTTGTTTATCAAGATATATTAAATTCGATTGAAAAAAGTTTGCCCAAAAAGATTGGTTCTAAAGATATTGTACAAGTTTTTACAGATTCTAAAATCATGCCGTATTTAGAGGATGAATTGTTTTGTAGAAGATTAGAAGACATCTTTTTATCTCGTAAATTAAAATATATTAAGAATTTTAGAGATCCTATTTATATGTATTTAGGAAAGTATGGCATGTCAAAATTATCAAATGTCATGGATTATTCAAATGTTCCATTTTATAAAAGGCCAGCCTTTGTAGCTTTTATTGTGATTAGTGTCATTCTTTTAGAGGTGATACTGGGTATTGTTTAATCCCGAAAGAGTTTGATATTCTTTACTTTCTTGCACAAAATAGAGGCGAAGTTTTTACGAAGGAATAGATCTAAAAGGCTGTATGGTCCTTGATGATTCCAATATCATGGCTTTTATTCGTAAACCAAGAAAGAAAATCATAATCTAGATGAACCTCAATATATATTAACGATTTGGGGCATTGGCTATAAATTTAATGATCAACTCTAAAAGGCTAGAAATAGCCTTTTTATTGTGTTAATGTTTATTTATGAAAACATATTTAACTTTAGAAAAATCAATTTCTCATAAATCGAATTATGACGGATCCATATATAAGTCTTATGTAACTTCATTTTTTTCGTATACCAAATCTCATCATACAATCAATGATTTCTACGATGAAGAAGGGAATGTATATATTCCTGAAGTTTATTCATTCTGTGAAAAAAAGGTAGATCCAGACACAAATGAAATGTTTGTACGAGCAGATGTTGAGTTTGAAGATGGATTGGATATGGACTTTCTTCTTCATAAACCACTTTATTTTAATGAACCAGAATGGTTTCATGATTTGACAAATGAAAAAATCAATAAAATCGTATGTAGCTATTCGGATTGGGATATATTGAATCTACTTAATCATAACACAAGTAATAAAACTATAAATATATCTATCTGTGATGATGGAATGATTCAAATTAAAGATACAAAGGAAAATCAAAATCCTTTAATTTCAACATATCAAGTTAACAAGACTTATATTCAACAATTCTTTAAAGCTATGAAGCTAAATCTAGGAAGTGAAAACACATATGAGCCAAGCTATGTTGGTGGATGGTCTAGAAGTTTTACATTATATTGTGAAAGCGGGAATGTGTTTGAATATCACGGCAATTATTGTACAGATTTTAATGAAGAAAGTCTTACGACAAATATAGTAGAGGAGTTACTTACAAAATGTCAGATTGTTATTTAACTTTAGAAGAGGTAAAACTCAACACATCATATAAAACATATATTACTAATTTCTTTTCATACACAAAAGCTCGACATAGAATTCATTATCTTTATGATGAAAATGACAATGTGCATTCTGTTGAATTGTATGAAATAATAGATCGAAAAGTAGATCCAGAAACAAATGATTGTCTGATTCGGGCTGAATTTGAGTTTGAAGATCATGAAGATATGGATGATCTTCTTCATAAACCACTTTATTTTAGAGAACCTGAATGGTTTTGTGATTTGACAAATGAAGAAATTGTACAACTGGATTGTATTTTTGAACAATATGAACCTGTTTTGGGGCCACTGATTGAAAGAAATAATATTTCTATATTTATGGATGGAACAGTGCAAATAAATGATAAAATATATCATTTTTCTAAGCCAATTATTTATGACTTCTTTGATGAAATTCGAATAAATTTAGGCAGTGAAAAAACATATAAACCATTACTAAGTGGTGCGTGTAGTAGCCGATATACTTTGCATCTAAAAAGTGGTAAAGCCATTAAATATTCTGGTGATTATGCATTATGTGATGGCATTCCATATGGATGTAAAAGATATACAAAATTAATTGTCGATGATTTAATCAAACAAGTATATGAAAGTAATTGATTCTTATTGAGAATTTTAATAAGGTTGGAACGCATTCAATGTCGAAAAGGAATTTAATGAAATTTCTGGCTTTAGTGTACAAGTAGGAAATGATGCCAATGTAGCAGTCCTTGGAGGAATGTGGCAAGGGGCAGGAAAAGGATACCAAGACGTATTGATGGTTACACTTGGAACTGGTGTTGGAGGCGATTGTGTTTTAGATGGAAAAATCGTTTCCGGAATTCATGGTGCAGGTGGGGAATTTGGTCATATGCCTGTAAAGGATGATGAACCGATCGCATGTAACTGTGGTAACCATGAATGTTTAGAACAATATGTTTCAGCTACTGGAATAGTTACACAAGCTAAGAAAACATTAGAAAAAGATACTCGTAGTTCGAGTTTACGAAACTATGCATCTTTAGAAGCCAAGAATATTTATGATGAAACGAAAAATGGGGATGAAATCGCTAATGAAGTTGTCAATCTAACTTGTAAAATCTTAGCTAAATCACTTGCACAAGTATGTTGTGTAATTGATCCAGAAATCATTGTGATTGGTGGTGGCGTTTCTAAAGCTGGAGATATCTTAACTTCTAGAATTAGCACATTCTTTAAAGCGTATGCATTCCATGCATGTGAAAATACACCTATCGTTTTGGCAAAACTTGAAAATGATGCTGGAATGTATGGATGTGTAAAATCATTATTTTAATTCTACTAAAAATGCAAGGATTTAACCTTGCATTTTTCTATAATAATGGCGAAAAGATTCGAATAATGCTTAAGAATAATCCTTTGACAATATTAACATGGGTATCTTCAATTTGAATTTCTTTACATTTTGACAATGTATCTATAAAGTTTTGTTTCACATCCAAAATCTTTTTTGACTTATATAATAAAGTACCATTTTCAAAATGTAGATATAGTGAACGATAATCCAAATTGATTGTTCCTACTGTGGCATATGTATCATCACATACAAAGACTTTAGAGTGGACAAATCCAGGTTCATACTCATAGATTTTAACACCACCTTGAATCAATTGCGCATAGTAAGTTGTACCCATATCATGCACGATTTGTTTATCCGCAATGCCAGGCATAATGATTCGTACATCCACACCTTTTTTTGCGGTATGAATCAACGTGTTGATCATTTCAGAATCAATAATTAAATAGGGAGTCATAATATAAACATATTCATTGGCACTATTTAATAAGTCTTCATATACGGATTGTCCGGTTAATTCTTGGTCTAAAGGTGTTTCTGCATAGGGAGCAATATATCCATCAAAAGATGTTTCATCAACAATCTTGGAGTTTTTAAAAACAGTATAATCTTCATCTTCATGGCGTAAAGCATTCCAGTTTGTCAAAAACATGATTAGATAAGACCATACAGCTTTACCTTTAACACAAATGATATTGTCCATCCAATGACCATATTTCACTTTTTTATTGATATATTCATCAGCTAAATTAGCACCACCACTAAAGGCAACCTTTCCATCAATAACTAATATTTTTCGATGATCCCTATGATTCATAATTGTATTGATAATAGGGGAGATTCGATTAAAAGACACTGCTTTAATCCCTTTTTTCTCCAATTGTTTGGCATAAGAAGCAGGAAGTGTACCTAATGATCCCATGTCATCATACATAATACGTACTTCAACGCCTTGTTTTACTTTTTCTTCTAATATAGAAAGTATGGAGTTAAACATAATGCCTTCTTCAATAATGAAATATTCCATAAAAATATATTTTTCCGCTTTTTTTAGCTCTTTTAACATCTCATCAAAACCATTTTCACATGGAGCATAATATTCAAAACCAGTATTATGATAAAAAGGAAAGCCTTCTTCAGATAGAAAGGCAAGTTGTGAAACATAATCTTTATTATTTTTTCGAATTTCATCGATGATGGATGCATCTTGTATATAATAAGAAGATGCTTTTTTCTGTTCTTGAATGATATTTCGAAATGTTTTTCCAAATAATAAACTTAACAACATCAATACATATACAAATGTACCAAAAACTGGAAACAACATGATTAATAAAATCCACATTAAATCGGAAGATAAATGTCTGCTTGTTCGAACGATATTTAAGATAATTAAAACAGATAGAATGTGTAATACAACTTCAATGAATACAAATGACGTTGTTAACCATTTGAATAATATGCAATATAATCCAACTTCACCAAGTGCAATAATTACTAATGGAATAATTCTACCTAACCATATTTTTAATTTCATACAATCAACTCATTTCTGCATAGAGTAATATACCATTTAAATGAAAAAGAGCCAACTTTAATTGTTGACTCAAAATATCTTTAATAGAGGAGAGAACTAGAATGTTAGTGTTTGAGGAGTCTAGTTCTCTAATCGACTGTTAGATGAAATGTAACATATGAGGTAGTTGGCGTTATTTTCATATGCTAAAAATTATTATGTTGGCGTTTGAAGTCATCTAACTAAAAACATTATAACACGTGAAAATGAAAAATATATTGACATATGTCACTTTTTTACAAAAAGTTTACATACTTTGTATTTTCAACAAAATGAAAGCCAACACTCTGAAAGGGTAAGAAAGAATGCTGGCCATTTGGAATAGGCTAGATAAGATGTGAGTAAGGGTTCTTATCTAGCAATTGTAAGTATAACACTATGTATAGCAATGTGCAAAAGAAATATTAACATTTGTTTCTATAGCTCATGTATTTGCTTAATATATAGCGTGATTATATATTTCATTGTTTTATTATTCTATAATTGCACTTGAATAAAATACAATTTTAGTAATCTTTGCGGATTTGTTGTACTGTACGAATCCAATGGCACTTCCATTTTTGATTATGTTAATAGCTTCTTTTTCAGTCAATTTAGTACAGCTTGACTCAACATCAGATTGATCCACATTATAAGTCCAAGAATAGTGCTCTACATTGTCAGCCAATCTTTCAAATAGCTCATACTCTTTAAATTTTGGATCATCACTATCATAATTTGCAGGAGCAGTAATAATTTGAGAACCATCCTTTTTAAGAATTGCCAAGTATGAACTAAAACCATCCGTTATATTTTCTTTATCATACGCAAGATCACTTGGATTAGCTCCATCTATGATCTTATCTTTAGAATCAAAAAATTCTTTTATATCTCAATCAATATTTAGAAGAAGTCTTGATTTTTTATAACGTAACACTTGAATTGACATATCACCTGTAGGATTTAAATGAATCTTTTTACTTTTAGAATCATAAGAATATTGATCATACAAATCCGAATCATTAACCGGATTTCCTTCATCACTATAATACGCAAAGTGACCATCCTTACCAAAATAGATGGTTTCAATGCATGTAGTGTCATAGTGAACCCAATCGTGTTCTATTAAGAAATCTGTTTTAGCACATCCAACAAGCAAGATGCCTATCATTATAATTGTAAATATTCTTTTCATACAACACCTTCCTAGATATATTTTAAAGCATTCAATGAATTTTTGTGCAAAAGATATGCATCTTTTAAATAAATAAGCAAATAAAAGGGAAGAAGTGTTTGATATGATTCATAACTTTCATTTGACAATATTGAAATCTTATTCAACAAGGAACTTTGGAAGTTCTTAGTTTCATGAAGTGAAAACAAATCTTTTTCGTAAAAGAAGCTGTTACTTTCATATTACGTTAACAAGATATTTTCGTAAAAGAAGTTGTTAGTTTCTTAAAGAAGCTGTTAGTTTCACGAAAACAAAAATGTCTTCAATGTATATAATGTAACATATATAATACTTCGCATAATATACATTGTCTATGCTTTGGAAAATATTGGAAATTATTAGAAAATAATGGAAGATTATGGAAGCAAAAATACTTTAAATATAGGTGAAATGACTTGTTTTGAATTTATGATAATGCAGTCTGCTTTAGATAAGGATTAAATGCCTTGAAGAAAAACGAGAAGAAAGTTGACTTTGGAGAGGACAAAACTAGAAAATTTTGGAAAAATTTTCCAAAGTCAACGGTGTTACACCAAAAAATAGTAATGTAGGAGGTACAAGATATGAACAAAAATTACTATGAATTAACAGTTGAAGGCAAGAACAACGTAAAGGAATACTATGCATTGTATCTAAAAATGATTGATGTAGAAAAGAGCCTTGAAGAAGAAAACATGGCATTCCACCCATTACGTGAAGTATTAAAATATATCGTAGAAGATATGGAAGAAAAAGAAGAATATCATGATGAAGAGTTTGAAGAAGGATTATATCAAGATCAATGGAAAGTTGATGAGACACAAACATTGGTTGTGGAATTAAAAAAAGATGTTGATTATATTGAGAAATAACATTGATTACATTAAAACAATGGAACATATAACAACAAAATATATTATATTTGATTCAATAAAAGCTGGCATAGCATAGTTTAATTGATAAAGAGAATGTATGAGAAAAATTCGATAGAGTAGATGGAATGTCTACTCTTTTTACTTATATATGTAAACACTTTGATTATATAAAGGTACATGGTACAATATAAGTGAAAAGGAGGACATAGTGTATGATGTCATTAGATTGGATGGTTTACGCTTTAGGTGCTATAGCTGTTGTTTTCTTGATTGCCATGTTCTTCAAGTATGAAAAGCACAATAGATATGCTGATAAATTTGAAGACACATATCCAGACGCAAAGTAAGCAACTTCTAGATGTGTTTTCTAAAACGATGATAACCACAAGCAGAATCGAAAAGGTTCTGCTTTTTTTGTTTCCATGCAATTCAATTTAGTCAATATTGCAAAAATAACCAAATTGAATCAATAATGACCAAATTGAAATTGTTGTCGATAAGAAACTTTGGAAGTTGTTAATTTGTTGGTTATCAACAACATTCGTATATTAATCTCGGTTGCTTCTTATAATATTTGCTAATTTCGGAACACATTATTTCCTGATTTAAAGATGTGCTTTTCCAGGGATCTTCTCTGCAAGTCTTTTTCGAAAGCTCAAGTGGGTTTGTTATATCTAAATACGAATCAACTATATTTCTGATTATCGTTTTAGTTGTGTAATCAATTTTCACTGGTTGAGCATAACTCATCATTAATGTTTTATCATCAAGCTTTATGGTCTTATGCCCATCTTGATTTGGAATATTATTTCTACCATATTCTTCATAATAACGATATGCTTCTGGTATAGCAGGACCAAATTTCCAAGCGATGATTTTTGAATCGAAGCATTTTCTTCCAACTTCAATTAACATTGCAGCCTGTACGTAATATAAAAGTTTCTGCAATTTCAAGTTGTTAATGGGATGATTGATTTGATTTGAGTAGTTTATGATATACGACGATATGTCAATTACATTGTATATTGGCATCATTTTCTCCTTTTCTTTATTCTATAATTTTACATTTGTAGTCGCAAGAGGATATAGCAGTTTATGTTTTAATGGTATGAATATAATATATGAAATTAAAGCTAAGTACTTTAAATCTAAAGGCAAAAAATAAAATGCTTAGACGTAAAATTAGATGTAAAACCAACCGTAAAAGATAAGAGTAGACTAAATATAAACGAGTTGACAAGCTTATTTATTGAATACGTAAAATAAAACCATTATGAAAATAAAAAGTGGACAGGGAAAGAAAAGAATATAAGCACATAAAGTGGAGGTAGATACATTTATGTGTTTTATTGAAAAAACAAATGTGAAAAGAAATAAAAACTACCTCAGTCGCCAAACAGAAGGTAGTTTTTAATTAAACAAAATTCTTAAGGCAACTCCGTGTGGAGTTCCATCTCTAATTTCATTATATTCATCAAATATAAAAAAGTCAAAGAGAGGTTCAGTCTTTTTTTGAGCTTTATGGAGAAAAAATAAAAAAAGAGCGGATTCGTGGTGAAATAAGATTGCAATGAAAAAAGGTGCAAATAGATATGAACAAAAATGTACAGATATGTAAATTGGAGATTTGATATGGAACTAACTTTAGAACAAAAAGAATTTATACACAAAGCTAAAGAAGGAAATAATATTTTAGTGAATGCATGTATCGGAAGTGGAAAAACAACAGCGATACAAGAACTTTGTAAGGAAATACCTAAAGAAAAAAAGATTCTTTATCTAACATACAATAAATTATTAAAGATTGATGCAAAGTCAAAAATAAAACAAAAAAATGTGCTTGTTACAAATTATCACGGTTTTGCATATATGGCATTAAAAGGGGTTAAAATATCGGTTGGTGTATCAGATTTAATTCAAACATATAATAAAAGAAAACCACCAATCTCAAAATATGACATACTTATTTTAGATGAATATCAAGATATAAATTCTGAATTATCAGATTTATTATTGACCATCAAAGATGCTAATCCGAATATTCAGATTATTGCAGTAGGTGATATGGATCAAAAAATATATGATTTTTCAAAGTTAAATATAAGTGAATTTATAAATACATTTTTAGGCGACTATATAAAAATGGAATTCACTCAATGCTTTAGACTTCCAGAAGAATATGCTAAAGAGTTAGGAACATTATGGAATAAAAAAATAACAGGAGTTAATAAAAACTGTCAAATCAAAATAATGAGTACAGAAGAAATTGTTCGTTTTTTAGGAACAAAGAAACCTAAAGATATCCTTTGTTTAGGTGCACGAGCAGGATCCCTTTCAAAAACTCTAAATGCAGTAGAAGAAAGGTATCCACAAATTTATAATAAAAAAACGGTTTACGCAAGCATATCTGACAATGATGCAGAAAAACAAATTAGTCCATCATCAAATACCGCAATTTTTACCACCTATGATAGTAGTAAAGGACTTGAAAGAGATGTATGCATTATTTTTGACTATACTGAAGAATATTGGGAAGTTCGAGCAAAATCATCTAATACTAATTCTAAAATTTTAAAAAATATATTTCTAGTTGCTGCGAGTCGTGGAAAAAAAGAAATTATATTTTGTTTTGATAACTATACACCACTTTCTGATAAAACATTAAGCACTTTAGATGAAAAAATAAAAATTAATAATACTATTCCGTTTCCCATAGCAGAGATGTTTGATTTTAAATATAAAGAAGATGTAGTTGACTGTTTTAACACTATAAAAACTAAAGAAATACAGCAAAGCAATCATGAGGTAATTGAAATTCAAAGCCATGATGAATTAATAGATTTATCACCATGTATTGGAGCATATCAAGAAGCTATATATTTCAATAAACATTCTATAAATACTGATATTGAATTTTACTTTGCACTGCATCCTTCTGAAAGTCCATCGAAGAATTATAAAAAGTGGTCATTGGAAAAAAAGATTTTATATTTAACTTCAAAAGAAACTAAGCAAGACAGATATATTAAGCAAGTTAATACACCTTATATAACACAAACTGATTCTAAAAAAATATGTGATCGATTAGCAACAAATTTATCAAAAGATGAAGAAGTACAAATTCCATGTTCTATCGAATTTTCAGATGAAAATGATGAAATTTATACTATGATGGGGCGAATAGATGTTTTAAAAGATGATACAGTCTGGGAATTAAAATTCGTAAATGAATTGTCTAAAGAACATTTTTTGCAACTTGCTTGCTATCTAGTTGCTATGAATAAAGAAAAAGGGGTGTTATGGAACACAAAAACGAATGAAATGTATGAAGTAACAATTCCGAATAAAAAAGCCTTTTTAGATAAAGTGATAAATACTATAACTAAAGGATATGTTACAAAATACAATAAACCTACTTTTAGTGAACAACATGTTAAAAGCAAAGCATGTGGTATCAACGATGTTCTTGAAACTGATAAAAGATTTGCAGTAATTGATACAGAAACGAATTTTAATAATGAAATAATGTCTATTGGACTTATTATTGTAAATTCTAATTCCATGGACATTCTTGATAAAACATATCTAATTATTACACCTGAATATAAAATAGGTGGCATCTTTTCAGATGCTTTATTATATGATAATCAAATGCTTGATGAAATTTTATACTCACGTAAAGCAACTATGCAAATCATTACTGATCAATTAAAAAAATATCAAGTAGAAGATATATTCGCTTATAATGCCTCGTTTGATTATAATTTGTTACCAGAGTTACAAACCTATAAATGGTATGATATCATGAAAATTGCTGCATACAAACAATTCAACAACAAAATACCACAAAATGTAGAATGTTGTAAATCAGGTAGAATTCGTAAAGGATATGGAGTCGAACCCATGATGTGTTTATTAACAAATGGTGATTATCATGAAACACATAATGCTTTACATGATGCTATAGATGAATTAGAAATAATGAAATTAATCAGTCAACCCATCTATACTTACAAAGCAAATGCTGAATGTAATTCCAACAAAAGAAATGTAAATCATACCTCATCGTCAAAAGATTTAAAAATATCTCATAAAATAGAAAAAACAAAAACAACATCAAGAAATAAACCTCCAAGAAAACAAAGCCCATTCAATGAAGCAATCAAAGAACAAAAACGATTGGAATATATAGGAAAATCAAAATTACAAAAATGTGGAGAAGTAGCTACAATCATTGAATATAATACATATGGCAACATTATTGTTCAATTTGAAAATGGAGTCATAAAAAGAACAAGAACTGATGCTTGGAAAGATGGATTAGTGAGCAATAAAAAATCGAATGTTAATACTCAGGAGATAGCTCAAATAAATTCAGACATACAACTAAAAGAAAGTGAAAATTATTTATTATTTTATACTTCGGATGAATGTTCTACTAGCCGAAAAACAAATAATTTACAATCAAATGGTTCAAATACTATAAGAACTGCATCCAGTAATAGCCGAACATTACATGGTAATTCAAGTATTCTTGAAAAAAATAAAACAAATTATTTAAGCATTATTGCCATGATAATATGTATGCTTATCGCTCTGTATTTTTTATGTAAATTTGACATACTTAAAAAAATCAAATTGAATTTCAATTTATATTTGGGAAATAGATAAAGGAGAAAAAATATGACGACAGAAATAAAAATAATTATTCTTATCAGTGTACTATTATTTGCTGCTATTGGATATTTGATACACAAGGTTTTAAACATCCAATACATACAGACAATGAATATGTCACAGCAAAATCTACAACAACAAAACGAAAATAAAAATCAAGAGAATTTGGTAGTGCTACGGCAATTATCAAAAAATATTGTTCAAAATCAAGAAAATATAAAAACAGAAATAAGTAGAATGAATGAAAAAAATAGTTCAAACTCAGAAATGATCTCAAGGATGTCTATCCATATAGATGATATAAACAATATAATGATAAATAAAAAAAGTCGTGGAAACTGGGGCGAGTATCAACTTAATTCACTAATAAGTATTTATGCAGGTGAAAGTAAAGAAGTTTTTGAATCACAGTATACATTGAAAAATGGAATGATTGGAGATGTGGCTTTGCATTTACCAGGAAGTGAAAAAGTCATGGTGATTGATTCAAAATTTCCAATGGAAAATTACAAAAAATTAGTGGATGAAAATTTAAATGATGAACAATTAAATAAATATAAAAATGCATTTAAACAAGATATCAAAAAACATATCAATGATATTTCAAACAAATATATCATATCAGCAGAAACGACTGATTTAGCTATCATGTTTATTCCTAGCGAAGCCATATATACATATATCTGTGCTGATAATACAGATCTTATTGATTATGGCCATAAACAACATGTTCTAATTACAAGTCCTACCACTTTATTAGGTGTTGTTTTTACATTGGTGAATGCAACAAAAGATTATAATCGTACTAAAAATATCAAGTCAATTGAAAAACAAATAGTTATGATGTCCGATGATGCTAGACGTTTAGTTGAAAGATTAGATAAGGTACAAAATAATGTGAATACATTGCAAAAGAGTTTAGACGATGCAAAAATATCATCCAAAAGCCTTAATAAACGTATCCAAAAAATTGCAGATGGATATACAGATGATAAGGATATATAAAATGAAAAGGCTGCATTTGATGTAGTCTTTTTATATCCAAAATATAAAGTTTACAATATTAATCTAAAATTAAAATGGACCATATGTAAATTAAAATACATATAAAAGAAAGTGAGGAAATAAAGTGGATAACCAAAGCAAAATAATATTTGATGAATTTAATGAGCATTTGAAAAGGTTAGGAGAAGTTGATACAGAGAAAAGGAATAACGAACTTGACTGGGATCGTCTAGATTGGGGATTTGCAAAAGTCACATGGGCATTAGAAGATATCGAAACTATCCTTTGTGATAAAAAAATAAATAATGAGATAGATTTAATATATGTAATTGTAAAGATGGATTGGATTTATGAATTTGCAAGAGATTTAGAAACTTTTCTACATACAAAAATTAAAGATTATAATAGCTTTGAGAAAGATAATCAGTTACTTATGAAGTTCAAACTGATTAGAGATTTATTTATAGCACATCCTATGGGTGTAACTTCAAAGAAGTATGATGAATATAAAGGCTATATGGTTAAAGATGCTCGTTTTGGTGTTGATCAGTCCATGAGTATTGCAATGATTTGTGATAATAGTCTTGAAATTGAAGAATTATTTGACTGCGATAAAGAATATAAAAATTGTGAACGAATTTATTTACTATTAAGTTCAGATGATTCAGAAAAATACATCTTTTTTAAAGAGAATCATTTGTTAAATATATTAGAAGAAATCAAGCGATGGTATATACAAATCAAAGAAGGATATGAAAGAATAATTCAATAAAGATGCTACACTTATGTAGTCTTTTTTTTGTGGATATATAGCAGACGTGATGTATATATTGTGGTAGAATAATTTAGCATAATAATGAAACTGAAGTGTTTTCGATCACAATTAAGTGAGTGAAATCACTATAGAATGGTTCTGGATTAAATTAATCCAGAACGTTAAACCATAAAGGTAGCAGTACTGCCATAATCTAGAAAGAAGGATGAATAGTATGGATGAAGTTTATAGATATTTTACAGTTGGCAAATTTAAAGGTACAGATGGTAGAATATATTTTATTTATGTACCAACTCCTTATTATCATTTTGATGATTATGCAAAACAAGATGAGCATTATTGTTATGGGTTTATTTATCTTGAAGGACATGCCGTTTTGGCAGTGTATCAAGATAAGTGGCATATGGAATCAAATGAATGCAATCCACATGGTAGATGGATGAAGTTAATTAGAAGTAATGGAGATTTAATCAGTGTTGGAGGTTGTATTTTAGCTTTGAAAAAAGGTGCTCCAGATGATGAAGATTTTGATTATTATGAGGCATTCAATTGTTTCAGTAAAGTGGATAAGTCTTTCGATGCATTATTTCCTAATATGGATTCAAATAAAATATATGGCATTGAGAAAGATGCCGAAGGAAACCATATATTAATGAAATATGAGATTCGTGAATGTGGAGTATGGCCTAACTATTTCAAAGTACTAGATGATGAACAGAAAAATGGAAAAACCACTCAAGAAAACTGTCAAATGTTGTGTAAAAACTGCAATAGGACAAAAAGTGATAAATAAAATTTAGTAAAAAAAGAGAGAATACCTCCAATGTCATTAAGTTAAGAAATGACGAACCATCCAGATACTATTGTCTGGATGGTGTTTTTATTTGAAAGCACGACGAAAATTGTAGTATTGCTACTACATTTTAAAAATTATATAATATTAGT
>ENA-OPCL01001364-OPCL01001364.1-human-gut-metagenome-genome-assembly--contig:-NODE-1364-length-18236-cov-2.390573_pt1 | contig 18236 bp, 14 predicted proteins | sample MGYA00241251_ERZ501482 | MGnify/ENA primary metagenome ERZ501482 (study PRJEB25962, sample SAMEA2042581) | human gut metagenome | biome: human gut; feature: human-associated habitat; material: faeces... | reverse complement strand
TCGCAAAGAAAGAAAACCTTGATCTTGCAGGTGTTATGAATGTTCTCAATAAGAAATCCGGTCTTCTTGGATTATCCGGCGGATTATCCAGTGACTTCCGTGACCTGAACGATGCAGCTCAGAGCGGAAACGAAGATGCAGCTAACGCAATCGATGTTCTCTGCTATGGTATCGCTAAATTCGTTGGCGGATATGTTGCAGCTATGAACGGTGTAGATGCCATCGTATTTACAGCAGGTATCGGCGAGAATGCTATTCCTGTGCGTGAGAAGGTTGTAAGCTATCTTGGATACCTTGGAGTTACACTTGACAAAGAAGCTAATGGAGTTCGCGGAGAAGAGATCGTTATCTCTACACCGGATTCCAAAGTTAAAGTTGCTGTAATTCCTACAAACGAAGAACTTGCAATCTGCAGAGAGACAGTAGCTCTGGTTTAATTTTCACAGATAATAAAGTGTCTGTTTTGTGTCCAAACGAGAGAAATATAACTGGATAAAAGTTATATAGAAGGGAAGGGTGCATCTGTCAGGAGCACCCTTCTTTGTGCCCGTAAGGCATATGGAAATTACCTGATAATAATGCCGCCGGATGATAAAATACTTCGTAAAGGAATATTACTTGACAAAATGTGAAATTTTTCTAATTTATCGTTGACAAAAGCAGAGGCGGTATGTATAATAAAACAAGTGTGGATAGGAGAAAAGTATGCAGATACATTTATCAGATATTTCATCCAGTGAAGGAATGCGTATTCAGAAGACTGCAGAGTTTGGAATGGATACGATCACCTTTCAGTCAGGAAGCTTTCCGGTACTTGCAAAAGAACCCATAGAGCTTACGATCACGAATACAGGTGACAGAAATCTTGAGATCAGAGGAACAGGTAAGATTACCGTAGGTATTCCCTGTGACAGATGTCTGGAAGAGGTTTCAACAGAGATTCCTTTGGAGATTGAGCGAAAACTTGATATGAAGCTTACGGATGAAGACCGTGTGAATGATCTGGACGAGAGTTCTTATCTCACAGGTATGGACCTGGATGTGGACCAGCTGGTCTATCTTGAGGTACTGATGAGCTGGCCTTTGAAGGTTTTATGTAGAGAAGACTGCAAAGGAATCTGTAGCCAGTGCGGGAAAAACCTCAATGACGGTCCCTGTGGATGCGTCGAGGAACCTAAGGATCCCCGTATGGCAGCTATCAGTGATATATTTAGTAAATTTAAGGAGGTGTAACATAATGTCCATCTGTCCGAAGAATAAATCTTCCAAAGCAAGACGCGATAAGAGAAGAGCAAACTGGAAAATGAGCGCTCCGAACCTTGTAAAATGCAGCAAATGTGGCGAACTGATGATGCCGCACAGAGTATGCAAAGCTTGCGGAAGCTACAACAAAAAGGAAATCATTAAAGTTGAAGACTAATTTTTAATGATTGCAAAGTATGGCAGGTTCTCCCGTCTGGGATGCCTGCTTTTTTGTGTATTATTTTATGGATGAGGAAAAAGTAATGAATGAGAAGGAGAAGGTAAATCAGATCACAGAAGGTGTGATCTGGAAACAGCTGCTGTTATTTTTCTTTCCTATTGTATTTGGAACATTTTTTCAGCAGATTTATAATACGGCAGATACTATTGTTGTCGGCCGTTTCGTAGGAAAACAGGCACTTGCTGCAGTTGGAGGTTCTGCCAGTCAGATCGCCAATCTGATCGTTGGCTTTTTTGTAGGGCTTTCTTCAGGGGCAGCAGTTGTGATCTCGCAGTTTTATGGGGCAAAAGATAAGAAGAATCTGAGTAAGGCACTGCATACAGCATTTGCATTCTCCATTGCAGCGGGAATTGTTCTTACTGTAGTGGGGATTTTTCTGACCAGACCTGCATTGCTACTTATGAAGACACCTGCAGATGTAGTAGAGGACTCTGCAGTGTATCTTCATATTTATTTTGGCGGAATGGTTTTTAACCTGGTTTATAATATGGGAGCAGCCATCCTGCGTGCAGTAGGAGACTCCAAAAGACCACTGTATGTTCTGATCATTACCTGTGTGCTGAACATTATTCTTGATCTGCTGTTTGTGGTTGCGTTTGGCATGGGTGTGACAGGAGTAGCTGTTGCTACAGTTACTTCTCAGGTGATCAGTGCGCTGATTGTAACAGTAATGCTTCTGAAAACCAGAGAGATATATGTGCTGAAGATCAATCAGATCCGTTTTGACAGAAGAATGCTGTTTTCAGTTCTGAGAATCGGTATTCCGGCAGGTCTGGAATCTGTAATGTATAATATTTCCAATATTGTGATACAGGTATTTGTAAATAATCTGGGAACTGACACAGTGGCGGCATGGGGAACTCTTGGGAAAATAGATGCTCTTTTCTGGATGGTGATCAATGCATTTGCGATTTCCATTACTACCTTTGTGGGACAGAATTTCGGAGCCGGCAAATATCATCGTATGCGAAAGAGTGTGAGTGTCTGCATGATCATGAGTATGGTCAGTTCTGCAGTGATGATCATTTTGATGTATTCATTTGCTCCCTGGATTTATCGTCTGTTTACCACAGACAGCGCAGTGATCGCCCATGGTGTGCATATGAGTCGTTTTTTACTGCCGTCCTATTTTATTTATGTGATAATAGGAATTTTGTCCGGGGCACTGAGAGGTACCGGAAAGGTTCTGGTGCCTATGCTCCTTACCTGCGGTGGTGTGTGTTCTTTGAGAATCCTGTGGCTTTTTACAGCTGGACAGATGTACCCGGGAATTAATACGATCATGCTCAGTTATCCGGTTTCATGGAGCATTACGGCAGTATTGTTTATTGTATATTATTTTATGAAATTTCCAGGAAAGAAAAAGGAGGATTAACCATTTTTCGGTACACCATTTTTCATGAAATAATGCAGTTTATCCTATGTCTGTTGCCGAAATTCACCAGATAAGGTAAGCTAAGAACAAAGGAAATTGAGAATAAAGATAACGGATCGAGTAGTAATGTAAAATGAAAGTATGAAAAAAGCATGAGAAAACAGAAAATAACAGTTCTGATTTTAATGATAACTCTGTGCCTGACTGGCATATGGGGAATGAAAAAAAATACCACAGTATGGGGCGCGGTGATCCGGGTAAATGATGTGATCGTACCGAAGGATATTCCTGCAGTAGCTGTAGAAATAAATAAAAGCAGCGAACTGATTACTGAGAAACTGTCTCGGGTTTTCTATACAGTTTATACAGACACAGATACACTGCATATTCCAGTGTTCTGGGATGTTTCGTCTGTAAATATGAAACTGGCAGGCGTTTACACAATGAAAGGTGTACTGAAGCTTCCGCCTGAGTATGCTTTTGATGAGAGTGAAAGTCTGCAGGTACAGACAACTGTTTCTGTGCAGTACCCGGACAAACCGGATATTAATATATATTACAGGCTGACTGCGGCAGGAATCTATATATTTCCCTGGTTGAAGCAGGAAAATTTTGACTCCATGGAAGCTTATCTGAAGAAAGAAAGCGGACAGTGGATCAACCTCACTGAGGAGGGCTTTGCTCTCTGTGAAGAGGAGGGCCTGTATGTATCTAACCAGAGTATGGTTGTGGGCAATACCTATTCTCTGTTGGTAACCTATGATAATGGAAGGAAGCAGACCAATACTCTGCGGTTTCAATACCAAAAAGACGGCAGTCTTAAAATTTACGGTTATCAGCACAGTTTGCTTGGAAACACAGAGAAGCCTGGAAAGATCATCTGCTCTTATGATACCGGAGATGAGAAATATCTCAGCAGATGTGCTGCCTATGCAGTAAAAACGGGGGGAAGCCTGAAGCAGATTGAGAAAGAATTGAAGGAGAATGTCAGACTGCGTGTCAGCACTGCAGAAACATTTGAAAATACAGCGGAGAATCCGGAGCTGATTTTGGAATCCTCCTGGGATCTGAGCCAGGTAAATACAAAAAAACAAGGCGTGTACAAGGTAACCGGGTCATTTGTGATCCCAGAGGGATATGAAGTAGCTGACAGCCTGACGCTGCCAGAGGCATATGCATATCTTTCTGTACAGAAAAAAGGAGAACCACAGATAAATACCTACAGCATGCCGGCTGTAGATCTGTTGGAATTTCCGGTGCTGCTGGATGGATTTTCTGCAGAGGAACGCCGGAACATACAGGTTTACCTCTCTGAGAATGAGGGAAATTACCGGAAAATTGATGATGACTTGGTGGAAGTGACTTCTGATGGAATTCAGATTTATTACAGAGAGATATTAAAGAAAGGACAGAACTACCAGATCTGTGCTGTCTATGAGAAAGGGAGCACAGGAATTTATTCTTTTTCCTATAATGATGCCTTTATTGTCAACGAATACTGGCATGAGCGGAATTTTTCAGACAGGGAGGAAAAAGATCTTCCTGACATTGTGCAGAAAGCACCTGCTTCGTCAGAAGTAGTACAGGAAGAAAAGAAAGAGAATCTGAATACGGGAAGTGCCGGATATCATTATGACAACTCTTACGGAACAGACAATAATACAGACGGACAGAATAGCAGCAGTAACAAAGCTTCTGATGCAAAATCTGCTGAAATATCGGATACAGAGAATTTCGTGACAGAGTTAAGCACCGACACCATTACTGCAGTCAGTGGAAAGAGAATACTTCTTATGATCCAACAGAATGGAAGTGCAAGGTTTGAGAAACAGGGAATCTCTGTGACATTTTCTCCGGATACAGTGAATGGATGGAAGATCAATGCAGAGGATGAAATCCAGATAAGAATCGAGAAAACGTCAGAAACTGCATTTTCTCTGCGGATTTTTGTCAGAGGTGAGGAGGTAACAGAAGTTCCGGGAACAGTGGTGGAATTTCAGACATCTGTGTTTGGCGGAATCCAGTTACCTGAAACAGTAAAAGCGGAGGATGTGCAGGGAAATCAATATGCAGTGAATTATCAGGAAAAGCAAAATGTTCTCCGTATGGAAATCAGCCAGACGGGAGACTATTTCCTCATAGATGGAGAATCAGAAAGTATGGGAGATCAGACGGATGAGGACAGTGTGGAAGCTGTTTCAGATGGAGAAGATACAGGATTTACAGAAGAAGAGTCGGTGCCGGAAGAGAAAACAGAACAGAAAACAGAAGCTTCCGGCAGGCAGCTTCTGATGATAATACCTACATTACTGGCAGTATGTATCATGGCATTTGCTGCTATTTTTGTATTTTGTAAAAAACGCAGATAAGGGACAGAGGAAAAGCAAAAAAAGCACCCGAAAACAGAAGGAGGTGTCAGCAATGAAGAAGAACTGGAAATATTCATTACTACTTATAGCAACTGTATTTGCATTGACTATGGGCATATTCTTTCTGTTTTACCGTTTTGATAACAAATATACGGCCAGGGGGGATCAGGCCATTCAGGGAATCCTCTATGTACCTGATGATGATTCTGTGCATTATCTTGCCAGGGAATGGGAATATTATCCGGATGTATTGCTGACACCGCAGGAAATAAAGGAACAGAAGGAGGACTACTACAGCCGTTATGTTTCCATTGGCGAGTACGGTGGAATGGACCTGGGCGACAAAAATAAATCTCCTTTTGGAAGTGGTACCTATCGGATGACCCTGGTGCTTCCTGAAAAAGAAAAACAATATGCTATTGGCCTGACAGAGATTTTTTCTGCTTACAAGCTGTATATTAATGGGGAATTGATGGGGCAGATGGGAAATCCGGATCCGGACAATTACCAGGAGCAGATTCAGAACAGGGTATTTACCTTTGAGGGAAAAGGAACTGCAGAGATTGTGATCGCAGTGACAGACAAACATTCGGTGTCATCGGGAATTCAGTATGTGCCGGTTTTGGCTTCTCCTTTTAAAGTGAATATTATCCGCGGGTTGTCACTTATGATTGCTGTGGTATTTATGGCTTTTACATTTTTTGTCCTGATTTTTTCAGTGTATATGTATATGCGAACTAAAAAAGTGGAGTTTGGACTTTTTGCCCTGCTTTGTATCTGCGTGCTGGGATATGGCTCTTATCCGATCCTGCATTCCTTTGTTGCAGTAAAAGTACAGCCTTGTTATGGAATGGAGGCATTGTTCTATTATCTGATGTTTGCCGGTGTTATGCTGGTACAACAGAAGATCCTGGGAGGTGAGGAAAGGATTCCGGAAATTCTTGCAGGTGTGGCCGCAGCAGCCGGAGTGATGGTTTTTGTGGCAGAAATGCTGTGCAGCAGAGCCCAGTCTGCAACAGGGCTGTATCTGATCTCTAAGCTTACAGAGATTTTGAAGTGGGCAGCAGCCGGTTATCTGCTTTTCAGAAGTGTAAAGGAGATAAAACAGAAGTACAGTAATGTACTTTTAGTGGGAATTGTTGTTTATGCAGCGTCTCTGGCAGCAGACCGGATATGGAGATTATATGAGCCGATCATTGGCGGGTGGTTTATGGAAATTGGTGCAGCAGTGCTTGTAGCCAGTGTGGGACTGACTCTGTGGATGGAGCTTGCCAATGCTTACAGATTTCAGCTTACCTATGGAGAATACAGCCGTCAGATGGAACAGAAACTGCAGATACAGAAACAGAATTATGAGGAACTTACAGAAAAGATGGATGAGATCAGCAGGATGCGCCATGATATGAGACACCATCTGCGCACCATCATGTCTTACACCCAGCAGGGAAAATATCAGGAGATGATGGAATATCTGCAGGAGTATGCATCCGTTATAACAGAAGAGGAAAAGCTAATCTGTTATTGCAGAAACATGGCCGTAGATGCAGTGATCCATTTTTATGCAGGAGAACTGAGGAAGAAAGGGATTCCTTTTGAATGTGATATGATGCTGCCACAGAATATTGGCATTTCAGATACAGATCTGTGCAAAATATATGGAAATCTTCTGGAAAATGCCGTAGATGCAGTAAAAGATCTGCTGCCGGAAAATAAGCCTTATGTAAAGATGCTTACAAAGGTTAAGAACAGGAAGCTTCTGATAGAGATTTCAAATCCATATTCCAATGGAATCCAGCGAAGGGAAAAAGTTTTTTATTCAACAAAGCATGAAGGCTTTGGAATCGGAACAGCGTCTGTGGCAGAAGTGGTACAACGAATGGGCGGATATGTAGTTTTTAATACAGAAGAGGGTATTTTTAAAGTAAATATCTTTCTGCCGGTGAAAACAGTACAGTAAATAAATAGTTACTGCCCGGAGGGGAAGAGGCATATCGGAAATACTTATTTATCAGAGTCTGAAGAAAATAAGTATTCCAGATATGCTTTTTTTATTGCGTTGGAGCCACGCTTGCGTACAGTAACAAGCTCCTGATTGTCCATAACAAAGCCTTCATCTGTGGATTTCTCGATGTGATCCATATTTACGATACAGCCTCTGTAACAGGAGAGAAAACATTTCATTCCCTCCAGAAGCTCTTCGAATTTCTGGAAGGTTATGTAGGAGCGTATAATGCCTGCATCTGTGGTATGTACCTGAACTGCATTGCGGTAGGTATCCACGTACAGGATGCTCCTGACAGGGATCTTTACAGGGGTACGGTCGGAGATCAGCTCTATATATCTGGAATTCTGCGACTGCCTGAACTGGATTGTTGAGAGGATCCGGCAAAGCTTCTCCGGGTCAAAGGGCTTCAGCAGATAGTAGGATGCCTGTACATCATAGCTTTCCACAGCAAAGGAATCACTGCTTGAAATAAAAATCAGAGCAGCTGTATCCCTGGCTTCGCGGAGCTTTCTGGCTGCATCCATACCGGTCATACTGCCCATATAAATATCCATAATGATCAGGTCGTAAAATCCGGGTATGTATTTAGTAAAAAAAGCTTCTGCGCTGGAATACAAATGGATGTCTGCGGATGTATTCTGGGATTCATAATAAGAAGAAATGACAGATTTTACCTGACGCAGATCTTCCTTTGAATCGTCAAGGATTGCAATATTCAAAAGGAGTACCTCCTAAATTAACTTAAACATAATTTGTATTTTAGCGTATTTTCATGAGTTATTCAAGTACGGATTCCTTACTGAAAGCAAGTAATACCATAAGTATTTATTCATTTTTCCATATTTCATGAAAAATGTCATTTAATCCCATGTATCTTGAAAATAAGACTGAAATTTTTTATAGTAAGAACATAGAAATTCAGTTTAGAAATATGTACACACATTTTAAGAAAGGATGGTAAAAAAATATGAAAAACTGGAAAAAAATAATGGCAGGTCTTTGTGCTGCTGCAATGGTAAGCTCTATGGTTGTTCCGGTATGGGCAGCAGAGGAGACTACAGAAGAAGCAGCAGATGACGGAGATGTCGCGGATGTATCAGAGGCAATGTTAGGACTCTGGAAGGACAGCGCAGGAGATATCTACGGATTCTACAAAGATAATTCGTTTTTTGGTCAGTGGAAGGATGAAGAGCAGGATGTTCTTGGTGTATATGCCCTGAGACGGAGAATATACAGCTCTGGTAATGCAGTTCGCAAATGACGACGGCACGTATGATGATGAAAATATGGTAACTTATCTGGTGCAGGCAAATGAGGAAGAGAATCTTCTGGAACTTTATGATCCGGACAGTCTGGACCTGACTGCAACCCTGGAGCCTTATGAGGCAGACGGTGATGAGTCGGATTACAATCAGACTTATCAGGATATGGGTGATATCCTGACAGAGTGTTATTCCGGCGAAACAGAAGCGGGTGAGACTTTTATTTATGCAGCTAATGAGGATGGAACTTTCTGCTCAGTACTTGTGATCGATCAGGATGATAACTATGTAAGTTTTGTTGGTGAAGGTACTTTTGATGAAGAGAATGGTACTGTGACGATTACTGATGAAGTTTCTGAGATGGCACTTACTTTTGGCGTGGCAGTGAATGATGATGATACACTGACACTGGATATGGGTGATCTTGGAAGTGCCACTGTACAGGAAGCTACGCTGGCAGTTGCCGTTCAGGGACTGAAGTATGCAGTTGAGAATGGAACTGAGATGAACTAAGCAATTCCTTTTCAGGGACAAAAATATGTGATTTTGAGGATACTCCTCTTCGGATAGATTTATTCGGAGGGGAGTGTTTTTTCTGTGCCGGGGGTTTTAGAATGGCTGGGAAGATGGTATAATGAGGAGCGAATTCTATAGTTTTTGTGGAAGTGTTACAGATGAGCAGAAACAGACAGGAAGCGAAAATTACGAGAGAGGTTTGAATTTATGAATATTCTGAATATAGAGCATGTTTCCAAGGTGTTTGGTGAGAAGGTGGTGCTGGATGATGTTTCCTACGGGGTGCATCAGGGAGATAAGATTGGGATCATCGGGATTAATGGGACCGGGAAGTCTACGATTCTGAAGATCATCGGCGGTCTGGAGGAGCCGGATGAGGGGCAGGTGATCACTCAAAATGGCCTGAGAATCACGTATCTTCCGCAGATGCCGGAGTTTCCGCAGGGAGCTTCTGTCTTGGATTATGTGGCAGAAGGAAAGTGGCAGAAGGACTGGAGTACTGAGAGCGAGGCAAGGAATGTTCTAAATAAGCTGGGAATTACAGACCATGAGGAGAAGATCGATCATTTATCCGGGGGACAGAAGAAAAGGGTGGCACTGGCAAGGACTCTGGTGAATCCTTGTGATGTGCTGCTTCTGGACGAGCCTACCAACCATCTGGATAATGAGATGGTGACCTGGCTGGAGGACTTTCTGAGAAGTTTTAAGGGCGTTGTGATTATGGTTACTCATGACAGATATTTCCTCGACAGGGTTACTAATAAGATTCTGGAGATTTCCCATAGCGGCCTTTATGCTTATGAGGCTAATTACTCGAAGTTTCTGGAACTGAAGGCAGAGCGTGAGGAGATGGAGCTTGCCAGTGAGAGGAAGAGACAGAGCGTACTCCGCATGGAACTGGAGTGGGCAAAGCGTGGATGCAGAGCCAGAAGTACCAAGCAGCGGGCACGTCTGGAACGCCTGGAGGCACTGAAGAATGGAAAGGCTCCGGTGCGTGATGCGAATGTGGAGCTGGATTCTGTTGAGACACGTATGGGAAAGAAGACGATCGAACTTCACCATATCAGCAAGAGTTTTGGTGAGAAGAAGATCCTGGATGATTTTAATTATATTGTGCTGCGCAATCAGCGTCTTGGGATTATTGGTCCTAATGGGTGCGGAAAGTCAACACTCATCAAGATTATTGATGGGATGATACAGCCGGATGCAGGAGAAGTGGAAATTGGAGAAACCATCCGCATAGGGTATTTTGCACAGGAAGTGCCGGATATGGATACCAATCAGCGTGTGATCGATTATATCCGTGACGTGGCAGAGTATATTCCGACCAGAGACGGGAAGATTTCCGCAACAATGATGCTGGAGAGGTTTCTCTTTGATTCTGCCATGCAGTATGCACCCATTGCCAAATTGTCAGGTGGTGAGAAGAGGCGTCTGTATTTGCTGAAGGTTCTGATGGAGGCGCCGAATGTGCTTCTTCTGGATGAGCCAAGTAATGATCTGGATATTCCTACACTGACCATTCTGGAGGATTATCTGGATTCTTTTGCAGGGATTGTGATCGCAGTGTCTCATGACAGGTATTTTCTGGATAATATTGTGGACAGGATTTTTGCTTTTGAGGGGAATGGACATCTGACCCAGTATGAGGGCGGATATACGGATTATACAGAGACGCTGGCGAGAAAAGGCGGGGCAGTATCTGAAGGACAGAGCACTGCAGTTGGTGCGGAAAAGAAGAAGTCGGCTCAGGCAGACTGGAAGCAGAATCGTCCCCAGAAGCTGAAATTTACCTATAAAGAGCAGAGGGAATTTGAAACTATCGATGATGATATTGCAGCGCTGGAGGAACTGCTGGAGAAGTTGGATAAGGATATGGAGGCCAATGCCACCAATTCTGTGAAGCTTCGTGAGATCATGGAGCAGAAGGAGAAGACACAGGCAGATCTGGATGAGAAGATGGACAGGTGGGTTTATCTGAATGATCTGGCGGAGCGAATCGAGGCACAAAAAAGTGAAAAGTGATTTTTTTCAGATGCTATTGACTTTGCAGAGGGTTCTTTAGTATGATACAGATTATGGAAGATTGCAGGAGCTGCTTTGCAGCGGGGCAATTTGCGGATGCCGGGTCAGTAACAGAAAATATCTTTTGATTCTGACATCTGTAAGTGAACAGTAAGTGAACAGGAGATATAAAAATATGGCAGAACAGGTCAGAGTTGTAGTGGACGCAATGGGCGGGGATAATGCCCCGGCAGAACCTGTCAGAGCTGCAGTGGAAGCTGTAACAGAGAGACAGGACATAAAAGTAATTCTTACAGGAAAACAGGAAGTGATAGATAAGGAACTGGCGAAATATTCCGGATATCCGAAGAACCAGATCCAGGTTGTCAATGCATCCCAGGTGATCGAGACAGCAGAACCCCCTGTTTTTGCAATCCGTAAGAAAAAAGATTCATCAATCGTAGTAGGTTTGAATATGGTTAAGAAACAGGAGGCAGATGCCTTTGTTTCATCAGGAAGTACAGGAGCTGTTCTTGTTGGCGGACAGGTACTGGTAGGCAGAAGTAAAGGTGTGGAGAGGCCGCCTCTTGCACCGTTGATCCCTACCACGAAGGGTGTTTCCCTTCTGATCGACTGTGGTGCCAATGTGGATGCACGTCCATCGCATCTGGTGCAGTTTGCGAAGATGGGCTCTATTTATATGGAGAACGTAGTCGGTATTAAAAATCCAAAAGTTGCCATTGTAAATAACGGGGCGGAAGAGGAGAAGGGAAATGCACTTGTAAAAGAAACTTTCCCCCTTCTAAAAGAATGCAAAAGCATTAATTTCATCGGAAGTATAGAAGCCAGAGATATCCCGGCAGGATATGCGGATGTGGTCGTATGCGAAGCATTTGTGGGAAATGTGATCCTTAAATTATATGAGGGAGTTGGTTCTGCCCTGGTCCAGAAGATCAAAGAAGGAATGATGACCAGCACAAGAAGTAAGATCGGTGCACTTCTGGTAAAGCCTGCACTGAAAGAAACTCTGAAATCCTTTGATGCAACGGAATATGGCGGAGCACCGCTTCTGGGGCTTAAAGGACTTGTGGTAAAGACGCATGGAAGTGCCAAAGCCATTGAGATCAAACATGGTATTTTCCAGTGTGTACAGTTTAAACAGGAGAAGATCAACGAGAAGATCGCAGAGCGTATCCTGGAGGATCAGGAAGTACTGAAGTCCGGAGCAGAATAGAGCAGGACAGGAACAGAAACAGGAAGGAGGGTTGAAGATGGAACTGGAGAAAATAAAAGCTATCATAGCAGAGGTTCTGAATATTGATGCAGATTCGATTACAGAAGACACTACATTTGTAGATGATCTTGGTGCAGACTCTCTTGATATTTTTCAGATTATTATGGGGATTGAAGAGGAGTATGACATTGAGCTGGATAATGAATCTGTCGAACAGATTCAGACAGTCGGTGATGCTGTTGAAGCAATTCGGACAATTAAATAAAAATGTAACTGTCCGGCAGTCTGAAATTTGACAGGAGCATAATACAGGCGCACTGAGCAGTTGCAAAAAATGATGTTGCAGGGTTGTCAGATGACAGCCCTGCGCATATGGAGAGGGTTAGAGGAATGAATAGAAAGACAGAAGAATTAGAAGAAATCATAGGATATCATTTTAAAAATAAACATTATCTTACACAGGCACTGACTCACAGTTCCTATGCAAATGAGAAGAAGCTGGGGAAGTTGGGCAGCAATGAGAGACTGGAGTTTCTGGGAGATGCTGTGCTGGAGCTGATCAGCAGTGATTATCTGTATGCAAGATTTACCCAGATACCGGAGGGAGAGCTGACAAAAAAGAGAGCCAGCCTGGTGTGTGAGCCAAGCCTTGCCTATTGTGCAAGAGAATTCGGACTGCCACAGTTTCTGTTGCTTGGAAAGGGCGAGGATATGACAGGCGGAAGAAACAGGGATTCTATCGTCTCTGATGCAACAGAGGCTTTACTGGGAGCTATCTATCTGGATGGTGGTTTTGCTAATGCAAAGGAGTTTGTGCTGAATTTTATCCTGAATGATATTGAACATAAACAGCTCTTTTATGATAGCAAGACCATCCTGCAGGAAATCGTGCAGGAAAACGGAACACAGCCGGTGGAATATATTCTGACAAAAGAAGAAGGCCCGGATCATAACAAAAACTTTACTGTGGAGGCAAGAGTAAACGGAAAAGTGATGGGACAGGGAAGCGGTCATACAAAGAAAGCAGCAGAACAGGCCGCAGCATACCAGGCGATTCGTGTACTCAGAAAATAAACAGGAGAATTATGTATTTAAAGAATATAGAGGTACAGGGATTTAAGTCTTTCGCCCAAAAGATCAATTTTGAATTTCATAACGGGATCACCGGTATTGTAGGTCCGAACGGAAGTGGAAAGAGCAATGTCGGTGATGCGGTGAGATGGGTGCTGGGTGAACAGAGTGCCAGGTCTCTGCGAGGAGGAAATATGCAGGATGTTATTTTCTCCGGTACAGAGACAAGAAAACCCCTGGGTTATGCATCGGTGGCGATCACATTGGATAATTCAGACCATAAGCTTCCGGTTGATTTTAACGAGGTTACGGTTACCAGAAGGCTTTACCGTTCAGGAGAGAGTGAATATAAGATCAACGGAAGTGCCTGCAGACTGAAAGATATCAATGAGATGTTTTATGATACAGGTATCGGTAAAGAAGGATATTCCATTATCGGACAGGGACAGATCGACAGGATCCTAAGCGGTAAACCGGAAGAGAGAAGAGAGCTTTTTGATGAGGCAGCAGGTATTGTTAAATTTAAGAGAAGAAAGAATACCACGATCAAAAAACTGGAGGAAGAACGCCAGAACCTGATCAGAGTGACAGATATCCTCTCGGAGCTTACCAGACAGCTGGAACCACTGGAGAAACAGTCAGAGACAGCAAGAGTTTATCTTTCCAAAAGAGAGACTCTTAAGGAACTGGATGTGAATATGTTCCTGATGGAGTATGCTGCTGCAGCCAAAGAACTCAAGGAACTGGAAGAGAAGAACATAATTGCGCAGAATCAGCTGAAGGATACCCAGAGTTCCTATGACCGGACCAAGGTGGAATATGAACGTCTGGAACAGGAGCTGGAAGATTTAAATTCCAAAATGGATGCACTTCGCATTTCCGGTCAGGAGCAGGCAATCCGTAAACAACAGCTGGAAGGCCAGATCAATGTATTAAATGAGCAGATACTGGCAGGGGCACAGAATGAAGAGCATTATAAGGGACGTATCCAGACTATTGAGGCTGAACTTTCAGTAAGAACAGATTCAAAGAAGAAACTTGAAGAAGAAAAAACGGATATTTATGCACAGTTAAAGGCTGTCCGTAAGAAACTTTCTGAGGAAGAAGAGAAATTAAGGACAGCGCAGGAGAATATGGAAGCCTGTACTCTCGAAGTGGAGAATGGCAAAAATGAGATCATTGAAATTCTGAACAGCCGCGCCAATGTCAAGGGTAAAGCCCAGAGATTTGATGCAATGATGGAACAGGCAGAAATCCGTAAGGCAGAGATCAGCCAGCGTATTCTCAGACTGAAGAGTGAAGAGGAAGAACAGCAGACCATTCTGACTACAGCCCGGAAACAGTATGATGAGATTACATCCCAGATTGAAAATGCCAATGAGGAATGTGAACATCTGAATCTGAGTGTGATGAAGATTCAGGAAAAGCTGAAGGAACAGAACACAAAGCTGGAAGCAGAACAGACAGCCTATCACAGAGAGGCATCCCGGCTGGATTCTCTCAGAAATATCGCGGAGCGCTATGATGGATACGGAAACAGTATCCGGAGAGTTATGGAACAAAAAGAACGTGTTCCGGGAATCCAGGGTGTTGTCGCAGATCTGATCCAGGTAAACAAAGATTATGAGATCGCTATCGAGACAGCTCTTGGTGGGAGCATTCAGAATATTGTTACAGATAATGAGCAGACTGCCAAAACCATGATCGAATTTCTGAAAAAGAATCGTTATGGACGTGCGACCTTTCTTCCCATGAGCAGCATAAGTCCCAGATGTGAGTTTACACCGAAAGAAGCACTGAAAGAGCCGGGCGTTGTGGGGATTGCCAGCGAACTGGTGTCCGTAGCTTCTCAGTATCAGCAGATCACGAAATTCCTTCTTGGAAGAGTGCTGGTAGTTGATAACATTGATCATGCCATTGCAATAGGAAAAAAATACAGACACAGTCTGAGAATGGTCACAACAGAGGGTGAATCCTTAAGCCCGGGAGGTTCCATGACCGGCGGTGCCTTCAGAAACAACAGCAATCTGCTTGGAAGACGGCGTGAAATAGAGGAACTGGAAACAAAAGTAAATCAGCTGAAGCAGAATCTGACCGAAATGCAGAATGCTGTTGAGGAAAATAAAAATCAGAGAAACAGGCTTCGTGATGCCATTGCAGGATTTCAGGAAAAACTCCGTCAGAAATATATAGAACAGAATACTGCCAGAATGAATATCAAACAGCAGGAAAAGAAAGCTGAGGAGATCCGAAGCGGATATGCGCAGATCAACAGAGATCAGGCAGAGATCAAACGCCAGGTCATGGAAATCCGGCAGGATCATGACCGGATTGCCAGGGAACTGGAGAATTCAAAGCAGGATGAGAAAGAACTGGAGAGTTTTATTGAGGCAAAGCAGTCAGAACTGGATGAATGGAAAGAAGAAGAGAAGAAAATCACCCGGAAGTTAGAAGAAATCCGTCTTCAGTCATCCGCTCTTGAACAGAAAGAGAAATTTGACCAGGAAAACCTGAGCCGTCTGAAAGCAGAAATCACAGCTTTTATGACTGAGAAAGAGGATATTTATCAGTCTCTTGCTCACAGCAGTGAAGAGATGGAAAAGAAGCAGGAGATGATCACCCAGCTGAAAAAAGAGTCGGAAGAGTCTGTCCTTCATGAAGAACAGGCACAGATGCAGCTGAAAAATCTGCAGAAGGAGAAAGAGAGCAGAACTTCTCAGCATAAAGATTTTTTTGAGAAAAGAGATTATCTGTCCGGTCAGATCGGACTTCTGGATAAGGAATGTTACCGTCTGCAGGGACAGATGGACAAGCTGGAGGAGAACAGGGAAGAGCGGATTGCCTATATGTGGTCCGAGTATGAGATCACTCCCAATAATGCCGTTTCCTACAGAAAAGAGGAACTTACTGATCTTTCGCAGATGAAGCGACAGGCAGCTCAGATTAAAGATGATATCAGAAAGCTGGGACCTGTAAATGTAAATGCTATTGAGGATTATAAGGAACTTCTGGAAAGACACACCTTTCTGTCCGGCCAGTATGAGGATCTGGTCACAGCGGAGAAAACTCTGGAACAGATCATTCAGGAGCTGGATGAGGGAATGCGGAAACAGTTTTCTGAGAAATTCGGCGAGATCCAGAAGGAATTTGACAAGGCATTTAAGGAATTGTTCGGAGGCGGAAAAGGAACTCTGGAGCTGGATGAAGAGGCAGATATCCTGGAGGCAGGAATTAAGATCATTTCCCAGCCGCCGGGAAAGAAACTGCAGAATATGATGCAGCTTTCCGGTGGGGAAAAAGCTCTGACAGCTATCGCACTTCTTTTCGCGATCCAGAATCTGAAGCCGTCACCGTTCTGTCTGCTGGATGAAATCGAGGCAGCGCTGGACGATTCCAATGTTGGGCGATTTGCCGGATATTTACAGAAGTTGACGAAAAACACACAATTTATTATAATAACCCATAGACGTGGAACTATGAACGCCGCAGACCGGCTTTATGGTATTACCATGCAGGAAAAAGGGGTATCCACACTGGTTTCCGTCGATCTGGTGGAGAATCAGCTTACCCAGTAACAGGAGGAGTTTCACATGTCAGAAGAAAAGAAAGGTTTTTTTAAACGATTAGTCAGTGGACTGGCAAAGACCAGAGACAATATCGTAGCCGGATTTGACAGTATTTTCAGTGGTTTTTCCAGTATTGATGAAGATTTTTATGAAGAGCTGGAAGAGATTCTGATCATGGGTGATATCGGGATCAATGCGACCACTTCTATTATTGAGAATTTAAAGAAAGAGGTTTCCGAACGTCATATTAAGGAACCGATGGAATGTAAACAGCTTCTGATCAATGAGATCAAGGATCAGATGCGTGTGGACAGCACAGAGTATGAATTTGAGAACCGCAAATCCGTAGTCTTGGTGATCGGTGTCAATGGTGTCGGAAAAACCACTTCAGTAGGAAAGCTTGCAGGAAAATTAAAAGACCAGGGCAAGAAGGTTATCCTTGCAGCAGCCGATACTTTCCGTGCAGCAGCAGGAGAGCAGCTTACTGAGTGGGCGAACCGTGCAGGTGTGGAGATCATCGGCGGACAGGCGGGAGCAGATCCTGCATCTGTTATCTATGATGCGGTGGCTGCAGCCAAAGCAAGAAATGCAGACGTACTTCTCTGCGATACAGCAGGACGTCTTCATAATAAAAAGAACCTTATGGAAGAACTCCGCAAGATTTACAGGATCCTGGAGAGGGAGTATCCGGATGCATATCTGGAGACATTGGTAGTGCTGGATGGTACCACCGGACAGAATGCCCTTGCACAGGCGAGACAATTTGCGGAGGTCGCAAATGTCAGCGGTATTATCCTTACCAAGCTGGACGGAACTGCCAAGGGAGGTATTGCAGTTGCCATCCAGTCTGAACTGGATATTCCGGTGAAGTACATTGGCGTAGGAGAAAGTATTGACGATCTTCAGAAATTCGATGCAGATGCATTTGTAAATGCGTTGTTTGATGTAGACCATAAAGAAAACCCGGACGCTCAAGATTAGGATGTACTTTCGGAGTCAAATCAAGTACAAAAAGATTCCGGGAGTACATTTAGGACAAAATGGAGGAAAAAACAATGCTTACTTTAGAGAGTTTTGAACAGGCATCAGAGATCGTAAAACAGGTCACACAGGAAACAAAGCTGATCAAGAGCAGCTATTTCAGTGAACTTACAGGAAATAAGGTTTATTTAAAACCGGAGAATATGCAGCGTACAGGTGCATACAAGGTTCGTGGTGCTTATTATAAGATCAGCACTCTTTCCGATGAAGAGAGAAATAAAGGTCTGATCACAGCATCCGCCGGAAATCATGCACAGGGTGTTGCCTATGCTGCGCATAAATATGGTGTGAAGGCAGTGATCGTTATGCC
>ENA-OPCL01001359-OPCL01001359.1-human-gut-metagenome-genome-assembly--contig:-NODE-1359-length-18277-cov-2.692460_pt1 | contig 18277 bp, 18 predicted proteins | sample MGYA00241251_ERZ501482 | MGnify/ENA primary metagenome ERZ501482 (study PRJEB25962, sample SAMEA2042581) | human gut metagenome | biome: human gut; feature: human-associated habitat; material: faeces... | reverse complement strand
CGCCCCTTTGTCATCCGCTGGGCGCTGCCGGAGATCTTCAAATCGCCGATGGCGATGTCGCAGGTCCGGTTTTTCCGGGCCGGAACGCCGATGTCGTTCAGCGCCGCCAGGATAGGTCCCAGGCACTGGTCGTAGTCTATCGCGGCCCCGCCGTCGGAAATGTATGTATAGTTCAGATTCCCAAGGTCGTGGTATACCGTGCCGCCGCCGGTGATGCGCCGGATCACCGGGATCCCCAGCTGCCGCAGACGCTCCACGTGAACCTCCCGGCAGATGTTCTGATAACTGCCCACGATCACGGCGGGGTCGTTCTGCCACAGCAGGAATATCTCACCCTCGCGGAAATGCTCGAACACATACTCCTCAAACGCCTGGTTGTAAAACGGGTCGTGGGAGGAATTCAGCACCGTCAGCATAGCGGCACCTCCTTTCAGCGCTGTGTCGATATGGCATTCTCATTTTATCGGACCCTGTCCCTGATGTCAATAGTATGAGGGCACTACGTTTTTGTGAAGAAATGGGACGGGCCGGAGGAATTCCTGTGTATGGGAAGCACCGGAGAATAAAAAACTGACGCCGCGGCAGCAGCGTCAGTTTTGTTATGGGTTCGGTTTATTCGGCTTTGGCTTCCTTTTTCTGGGGCATGGGGATCTGGGCCAGGACCACCGCCGCGAACATCAGCACGCAGCCCAGATATTCCCGGCCGGTCATCTGCTGGTGCAGGACAACGGCACCGGCGATGACGGCGAACACGCTCTCCAGGCTCAGCAGAATGGTGACCACCGTGGGATTGGAGTCCTTCTGGGCCAGGATCTGCAGGGTATAGCCCACGCCGCAGGAGAACACGCCCACATACAGCAGGGGCCAGATGCAGTCCAGCAGCACCTGGAGGCTGATGGTGTCGAAAAACAGGGCCAGAATGGTGGACCAGGTGCCGGCAAACAGGAATTGCAGGCAGCTGAGCTTCACACCGTCACAGGTGGCGGTGAAATGGTCGATCACCAGGATATGTACGGAAAAGCATATGGCACATACCAGCACCAGCAGGTCGCCAGGGGCCAGGGAGAAGCTGCCCTTGATACACAGCAGGTACAGAGCACCCACGGACAGGGCCACGGCGATCCACACCGGCAGGCTGACCCTCCGCCGGAAGAACAGGCCGAACACCGGCACCAGGACCACATACAGAGCGGTGATGAACCCGGCCTTGCCGCCGTCGGTACCGGCCACAAGGCCTGCCTGCTGGAAGTTGGAGGCAATGGCCAGCACCGTGCCGCAGCAGAAGCCGCCCAGCCACAGCTGCCTGCGCTGGGCCTTCTTCTCCTCAGGGGTGACCTGGGGCCGGTCCTTCCTGAAGCCGCTTGAGACGGCCAGAACCACCAGCAGGGACAGCACGGCGATGTAATACCGGGTGCCGTTGAAGGTAAACGCGCCCATGGCGTCGGCGCAGACGTCCTGGGCCACGAAGGCCGTGCCCCAGATAAAGGCCGCCAGAATGGGAAATACCACCTGGCGAAGCTGATTGTTTTTCATACGAACGCTCTCTCTCTTTCTTCTTATGCTTGCGGGCCGTCCTCGCCCCCGTCCAGGGGATCGACGTGCCATTGGAATTTCTTTTCGGTGCCGGTGAGCAGCCGCTGGATGTTGCCCCGGTGGCACCAGATCACAAGGGCCGCTATCGCCGCAGACAGGACGGTATACAGCCAGTTATGGCCCAGCAGGAAAAACACGGATACCGGCATGCTGGCCGTGGCGGCGATGGAGCCCAGGGACACATACCGGGTGGTCAGCCACAGCACCGCAAACAGGCCCCAGGCGATCAGAGCCACCCGCCAGTCCAGCAGCAGCACCAGCACGCCGCCGGAGAGGATGCCCTTGCCGCCCCGAAGGCCGAAGAACACCGGGAACATGTGCCCCAGCTCGCAGCCGATGCCTGCGATCAGCAGGCCCAGGGTCCAGTCGCCCACCACCCAGTGCATCAGGTATCCGCCGATGAGACAGGCCAGAACGGTTTTCCCCATGTCGCAGACGATGACGCACAGGGCGTACCGGGCGCCGTAGGTCCGGTAGAAGTTCGTCAGGCCCGCGTTGCCGCTGCCGTGCTGGCGGACATCGTCCCGGATGATGAAATGAGAGGTCATCACCGACCCGTTGAAGCAGCCCAGCAGATACGACACCAGCAGCGTCAGGGCCACGGTAAATACCACAGACACGTCAGCTATCCTCCTCGCCCTTCTGGCGCACGGTCATGATGATGGGGGTGCCCTCCAGGCCGAACACGCTGCGGATCTGGTTTTCCAGGTACCGGCGATAGGAGAAGTGGAACAGCTTCTTGTCGTTGCAGAACACCACGAAATGGGGGGGACGGATGCCCACCTGGGTCATGTAGTAGATCTTCAGCCGGCGGCCCTTGTCCGTGGGGGGCTGGACCCGGGTCTGGGCGTCGGCCAGGACGGAGTTGAGCATACCGGTGGTGATGCGCATGGAGGCCTGCTCCCGGACGTAGTTGATCAGCTCAAACAGGCGGCTGACCCGCTGACCGGTCATGGCGGAGATGAACACAATGGGGGCGTAGGGCATATAGCTCAGGTCCCGGCGGATATCCTCCCGCATACGGTCCATGGTCTTGCCGTCCTTTTCCACCAGGTCCCACTTGTTCACCACAATGATGCAGGCCTTTCCGGCATCGTGGGCCAGGCCCGCCACCTTGGTGTCCTGCTCGGTGACGCCGTCCTGGGCGTCGATCATAATGAGGCACACGTCGCTGCGCTCGATGGCCATGGTGGCCCGGAGGACGCTGTATTTCTCGATGGCGTCGTCCACCTTGGACTTCTTTCGCATACCGGCGGTGTCGATGAAGTTATACTTGCCGGTGGCGTTTTCAAAGTAGCTGTCGATGGCGTCCCGGGTGGTGCCGGCCACATCGCTGACGATGACCCGCTGCTCCCCCAGGATCCGGTTGGTGAGGCTGGACTTGCCCACGTTGGGCTTGCCGATGATGGCCACCTGGATCACGTCGCTGTCCTCCTCCTCGTCGGTCTCCGGGGGGAAGTATTGCAGACAGGCGTCCAGCAGGTCGCCGGTGCCGTGACCATGGACGGCGGACACGGCGATGGGGTCGCCCAGACCCAGGTTGTAAAACTCATAGAACTCCGGGTCGGCGGGGCCGGTGGAGTCCATCTTGTTCACTGCCAGGACAATGGGCTTCTTGGACCGCTGCAGCATCCCCGCCACCTCCTGGTCGGCGGCGGTCATGCCGGTTTTGATGTCCGTCACCAGGACAATGACGGTGGCGTTGTCGATGGCGATCTGGGCCTGTTGGCGCATGAAGGCCAGAATTTGGTTATCCGTGTTGGGCTCGATGCCGCCGGTGTCCACCAGGGTGAACTTCCGGCCGTTCCAGTCGCTTTCACCGTAAATGCGGTCCCGGGTGACGCCGGGGGTGTCCTCCACAATGGAAAGACGCCGCCCGATGATTTTGTTGAACAGCATGGACTTGCCCACGTTGGGCCGGCCCACGATGGCAATCAGGGGCTTGGACATAGGGGGTACCTCCTTTTATTTGGGTATGGCGGTCATTCCGCCGCAAACATGGCGTCCACCAGGGCGAAGCCGTCCTCGTCCACCACCTGGACGGGAACGCCCAGCTCCCGGCTCAGACGCTCCACGGTGTAGTCGTCCAGAAACACGGTTTCGCCATGGCGCATCATGTGGATGGGGATCAGCACCCGGTCCCCCAGGTCCCGGTCCCGCAGCTGGGCGGAGATATCCTGCCCGGTAAGCAGGCCCGCCACGTCGATGGTGTGGCCGAAGAAGTCGTTTTCCACGGCGATGACCTGTCCCCGCAGGCCGGGATAGTCCCCCATGGCCCGCTGCACCAGGCCCCGGAGAAACGGGGCCGCCGCCGTGCCGGTGGCGATGGTGAAAGGGGAGAAGCGCGCAGGCACGTCCACGGTGGCAAGGCCCGCCAGAAAATCGTCCTCCAGGGAGCGCATCAGGCCCACGCCGTTTTCCAGCTGACGGTAGCCCTCGTAATACTCTGCCTGTGGCAGGGGACGGCCCGCCCGCAGATACAGCTCGTCGGCGCAGAAGAAGCGCCGGGTGCCGAAGCGCTCCAGATTCTCCCGGCCGTATTCGTCGGCGATATCGATGATCTCGGCGGCGGTGGCCGCGTCCACGGGCCGGAGCTTAGCCAGGCCCTGGCGGTATTTGGTGATGCCCACCGGCACCAGAGAGCAACTGGAAAACTGCATCTCCGTCAGGTCCCGGAGGGTCCGGCGCAGCTGGTCCCCGTCGTTCCAGCCGGGGCACACCACGATCTGGCCGTTCATCACGATCCCCGCCTTGCAGAAGGCCCGGATATAGTCCAGGGACCGCAGGGCGTTCTTATTCCCCAGCATGGTGCAGTGGAGCTGTGGGTCCGTGGTGTGAACGGACACGTTGATGGGGCTGATGCGCAGGTCGATGATCCGCTGGGCCTCCCGCTCCGTCAGGTTGGTCAGGGTGATATAGTTGCCCTGCAGAAAGCTCAGCCGGGCGTCGTCGTCCTTGAAATACAGGGTCTTTCGCATACCGGGGGGCATCTGGTCCACGAAGCAGAAAATGCAGTGGTTGGCGCAGGAGCGCATTTCGTCCATCAGAACGGTGTCGAAATTCAGGCCCAGGTCCCGGCCCTCGGGCTTGCGCAGGGACACGGTCCGCACGGCGCCGGAGGGCTCCCGCAGCTCCAGGCGGCAGTCGGTATCGTAGCCGTAAAAGCGATAGTCCAGCACGTCGATGATCTCGTGGCCGTTGATGGTCAGCAGCTGCTCCCCGGCGGCGATTCCGGCCCGCTCTGCCGGGCTGTGCCGGTCCACGGAGGTGATGATGGTGCTCATGTGTTGTTCCTCTTTAGCTCTGGCGGCATAATACCGCAGTTTATCTAAACTATTATACCCAAGTTTTCCCGGTTTTGCAAGACCGATTCCGGTCATTTCTGCCGGGAAAAAATCACCCCTTTTCTTTTGACAAAATATACGCTATAATATGATTTTAGATTGACTTACACCGGGAGGGAATCATATGTCCTCACAGCTGCTTGAGATATTGAACGGCGTGAAAACCATGTCCATTGTGGGCATGTGCAAAAACGCGGGAAAAACCACCATGCTCAACTGGATGCTGCACCATGACCGGCTCCGGGGGACCCTGGGGCTGACGTCCATCGGCCGGGACGGCGAGTCCACCGACGTGGTGACGGGCACGGAGAAGCCCGGCATCTTCGTCCGGGAGGGAACGCTGATCGCCACGGCCCGGGATATGCTGCGGCTGGGCGATGTGACCACGGAGATCCTGGCCACCACCGGCATCCCCACGCCTCTGGGCGAGGTGGTGATCCTCCGGGCCCGCAGCGCCGGAAACGTCCAGCTGGCGGGGCCGTCCATCACCAGCCAGCTGCGGGAGGTGTCCCGGATGTTTTTTGAGCTGGGGGCGGACAAGTCCATCATCGACGGGGCACTGGGCCGGAAATCCCTGGGAGCCCGGGCGGTGGCCGAGGGCGTGGTGCTGTGCACCGGCGCGTCCTATCACATGAGCATGGAAAAGGTGGTGGCGGACACCGCCAACATCTATCGCATCATGAACCTGCCCAAGGCGGAGGCTCTGCCGCCGGAGGCGGAGGAGGGCCTGGAAAAGTGCCTGAAGGAGCACGGCGAGGCCCTGGCCCCCGGGGCGCTGACGGACTCCATGGTGGTGCCCCTGCTGCGCAGCGGCGTGCTGCGGGGCGGCCGCCTGGTGGTCAAGGACCCCAGCCGGGTGCTGCTGACGCCGGACACCCTGGATAAGCTCCGGACCCGCCAGGTGCGGCTGGAAACCGCCGAGGCCGCCCGGACCCTGTGCGTCACCATCAACCCCGTGTCCGCCTACGGGTGGAAATTCGACAAGGACGAGTTCATGGCCCGGATGAAGGAGGCCGTGGACGCACCGGTCATCAATGTAAAGGAGGAGCTGGCATGATCCAGATTCGTTTTGAGGAGAGAGAGAAGATCGGCCTGCAATACATCCTGGAGAGCCTGCACGGGTGCAGTCCCTTCGGCCAGGAGCGCATCCGCCGCCTGCGGTACTATACCCCGGACGAGCGGCAGGAGCTGGAGCAGGAGCTGCGCAACGTGGAGCGGGCCGCCGCCCATGCGGAGGAGCTGAAGGACCTGTATGACCAGATCTGCGTGGTGCTGTGCCAGATGAAGGACATCCGGGGTTCCCTGCGCCGGTGCCGGGAGCTGGAGGTGCCGGACCATGTGGAGCTGTTCGAGCTGAAGGGCTATCTCCAGCGGCTGGAGACCCTGCGCCCCCTGTTTGAAAAGCTGCGGGACACGGCGGGCCTGACGGGCCTTGCCTTCCACGATCCGGCGGCGGCCCTGGCCATTCTGGACCCGGAAAACACCCGCAGCCGGGGCTTTTACATTCCCGATGCCGCCACCCCCAGACTCCGGGAGATCCGCTCCGCCAAAAAGCAGGTGGAGGAGCAGCTGTATCGGGCCCAGACCGATGCGGAGAAGGACGACCTGCGGCAGAAGCGGGTGCGCATCTGCGCCGAGGAGGACAGTGAGGAGATGAAGGTCCGCCGCTCCATGGGCGCGGCTCTGGCCCCCATGGCCGACGACCTGCTGGCCGATGCCGACACCGCCGGACGGCTGGACTTCCTGATCCAGAAGGCCCTGTTTGCCCACCGGTTCGGCGGCGTCCGGCCGGAGCTGACCGACACCGCCCTGGAGCTGACGGATATGATCAACCCGGAGCTGTGCGATCTGTTACAGGAGCAGGGCCGGGCCTTTGTGCCGGTGTCCATCTCCCTGGACCGGGGAGCGGCAGTGATCACCGGCGCCAACATGGGCGGCAAGTCCGTGGCCATGAAAACCGTGGCCCTGAACGTGCTGCTGCTGCAGGCGGGCTTCCTGGTCTGCGCCAAAAGCGCCCGGATGCCCCTGTTCTGGAGCGTGCATATGCTGTTTGACGATCTGCAGTCCATCCAGTCGGGCCTGTCCGGCTTCGGCAGCGAGATCGTCCAGTTCCAGAAGGCCCTGGCGGAGGTGGAGCAGGGCTACTCCCTGTTCCTGCTGGACGAGTTCGCCCGGGGCACCAACCCCGACGAGGGAGCCATCATCGTCCAGGCGGTGACCCGGTATCTCAACGACGTCAACGCCATCTCCCTGCTGACCACCCACTATGACAAGGTGGCCGAGCACGCCCGGGTCCACTATCAGATCATCGGCCTGCGGGACGTGGACCCCGAGCAGATCCGCCGGGAGCTGGCCGCCACCAACGAGGACGGCGTGGCCGTTATCGCCCGGCACATGAACTATGGCCTGTACCGGGTGGAGGGCCGGTCCGACTGCCCCCGGGACGCCCTGAACATCTGCCGGATGCTGTCGCTGAAGCCGGAGATTCTGGAGAAAATCGAACAGAGCTATTGACGCCTTCACAGGGGGAAATGTCCGCGCACGGCGGACATTTCCCCTTGTGCGTTCTGTCGCCCCCGGCGTTTATTCAGGAGAAACGGAGTGCGAAATTTTGTCAGATGTGCAAAAAAGTTATTGTGATTTCTGTCACAAATTCTATTGACAAATTCGAGGCCATCGCGATATAATGGGTGCAACAGAAGTTCATACTACAATCAATAGAGGCGCGGGCGACAGGGTACTGCTTCGCAGGGGACAGACATCCGGTATAACCGGAGCAGGAAGGGGCCGCCCGCCGAAAGGACAATGCCGGTCTGTGACCTTGCCCTTGGGGACGTCTGCGTAAGCGGCGTTACTGTCATGTTATCGTGTTTGTAACATGGAGCGCTATTGGTCAATGACCTTGACCGATAGCGCTCTTTTTATGCCCGAAGGAGCGCCGGAGAGAAGGAAGGCCTGTTTGCAGCACGGCTTCTGTTGAAGGCGATCCCAAAAAATCTGAAGGAGGAAAATACTTATGGAAAAGATGACTTCTCTGCTGCGTCTGCGTATGAGCGCCAAGGATGCTCATTACGGCGGAAACCTGGTGGACGGCGCACACATGGTGCACCTGTTCGGCGACGTGGCCACCGAGCTGCTGATCAAGTGCGACGGCGACGAGGGCCTGTTCTGTGCCTATGACAACGTGGAGTTCCTGGCTCCCGTGTACGCCGGCGACTACATCGAGGCTTATGGCGAGATCGAGAAGGTCGGCAACACCTCCCGCACCATGAAGTTCGAGGCCCGCAAGGTCATCGTGTCCCGTCCCGACATCAGCGCTTCCGCTGCCGACGTTCTGGAAGAGCCCATCGTGGTCTGCCGCGCCCACGGCACCTGCGTGACTCCCAAGGACTGCCAGCGCAAGAAGATCGAGAAGTAAGGGAGCGGCAGAAATGGAAAAGCTGATTATCACCGCTGCTATCTGCGGCGCCGAGGTCACCAAGGCGCAGAATCCCGCCGTACCCTACACCGTGGAGGAGATGGTCCGCGAGGCCAAGTCCGCCTACGAGGCCGGCGCCGCCATTCTGCACATCCATGTCCGCGAGGACGACGGCACCCCCACCCAGGACCGCGAGCGCTTCCGGGTGGTCATGGACGCCATCCGCAAGGAGCTGCCCGACGTCATCATGATCCCCTCCACCGGCGGCGCCACCGGCATGTCCCCCGAGGAGCGTCTGCAGCCCACCGAGCTGTTCCCCGAGATGGCCACGCTGGACTGCGGCACCTGCAACTTCGGCGACGAGGTGTTCGACAACACCATGCCCACCATGCGCGCCTTCGGCAAGCGCATGCTGGAGAACAGCATCAAGCCCGAGTACGAGTGCTTCGAGCTGGGCCACATCGACACCATCCTTGGCATGGCCAAGAAGGGTGAGGTGCCTGCCCATCCCATGCAGTTCAACTTCGTCCTGGGCGTCCACGGCTGCACTCCCGCCACCGTGGAGAACCTGGCTTTCTTCGCCAGCAAGATCCCTGCCGGTTCCACCTGGACCGTGTCCGGCGTGGGCCGGGCCGCCTGGACCATGGCGGCCGCTGCCATCGCCATGGGCGGCAACGTCCGCGTTGGCTTCGAGGACAACATCTATCTGGGCAAGGGCCAGAAGGCCGCGTCCAACGGCGAGCTGGTGGCCAAGGTGGTCCGCATCGCCAAGGAGCTGGGCCGCGAGATCGCCAACCCCGCCGAGGCCCGCGAGATCCTGAGCCTCAAGCCCCTGCAGTAACCCGACAAACAATTAAGAGAAATATATTAGGAGGATTTTTACAATGGCTGAACTGAAAGGCAACAAGTACGGTACCCATCGCGTTATCGAGCCCAAGGGCGTTCTGACCCAGGCTGCTTGGAAGGTCGACAACGACATGTCCAAGGTCTATTCCAACGAGATCGTCTGCGACGTCACCTCCCTGAACATCGACTCCGCTTCTTTCACCCAGATCTCCGACGCCTGCGGCGGCGACGAGAAGAAGATCGGCGAAATGATCCTGGGCATCGTCGCTGAGCGCGGCAAGCAGCAGAATCCCGTCACCGGTTCCGGCGGTATGTTCAAGGGCGTCGTCGCTCACATCGGCGAGGACCTGAAGAACAAGCCCGGCTTCGACCTGAAGGAAGGCGACAAGATCGTCTCCCTGGTGTCCCTGTCCATGACCCCCCTGAAGATCGAGAAGATCCTGGCTATCCACAAGGATATCGACCGCGTGGACATCGTGGGTAAGGCTATCCTGTTCGAGTCCGCCCTGTATGCCAAGATGCCCGAGGATATGTCCGAGCCTCTGGCCCTGGCCGCCCTGGACGTGGCCGGTGCTCCCGCTCAGGCCCGCAAGCTGCCCAAGGAGGGCGACAGCGTTCTGATCCTGGGCGCCAACGGCAAGTCCGGCGTTCTGTGCGGCTGGGAAGCTATGAAGAAGGTCGGCCCCAACGGCAAGGTCGTGGGCGTGGTCCGCAATCCCAAGCAGGTTCCCGGTCTGCTGGAGCTGGGCGTTTACACCGATGTGATCGTGGCCGACTGCACCAAGCCCGTTGAGGTTATGGAGGCTGCTCTGGCTGCCAACGACGGCAAGGAGTACGATCTGTCCATCTGCTGCGTGAACATTGAGTCCTGCGAGATGTCCGCCATCCTGCCCGTCCACGATGACGGCCTGGTGTACTTCTTCTCCATGGCTACCTCCTTCACCAAGGCTGCCCTGGGCGCCGAGGGTATCGGCAAGGACGTCACCATGATCATCGGCAACGGCTACACCAAGAACCATGCCCAGATCACCCTGGACGTGCTGCGTGAGAACCCCAAGCTGCGCAAGCTGTTCGACGAGAAGTACTGCTAAACGAAGTTACGCGAGTGCAGGGCGGCCGGGTCTCTGGCCTCCCTGCCCTCGCCCTATCCATCTTTTGGAATCCATTTTTATTAAGGAGACTTAAATATGAAGACTCGCAATGGTCTGTTCGCCGATGTCCCCGAAAATCTGTGGAATGACTGGCATTGGCAGGTTGCCAACCGCGCCGAGACGGTTGAGGATCTGAAGAAGTACATGAACCTGACCCCCGACGAGGAGGAGGGTGTCCGCAAGACCCTGGGCAAGCTGCGCATGGCCGTGACCCCCTACTATCTGTCCCTGATCGACCTGGACGATCCCTTTGATCCCATCCGCAAGATGGCCATCCCCCGGGCCGAGGAGCTGGAGTATGCCGACTATGAGGACGCCGATCCCCTGCACGAGGATACCGACTCCCCCACCCCCGGCCTGACCCACCGCTATCCTGACCGCGTGCTGCTGCTGATCACCGACCAGTGCTCCATGTACTGCCGTCACTGCACCCGCCGCCGTTTTGCCGGTCAGAACGACTGCGAAGTGCCCATGGCCCAGATCGACAAGTGCATCGACTATGTGGCCGCTCATCCCGAGGTCCGCGACGTCCTGCTGTCCGGCGGTGACTGTCTGATGGTCTCCGATGAGAACCTGGAGTACATCATCAAGCGCCTGCGGGCCATCCCCCACGTGGAGATCGTCCGTCTGGGCTCCCGCACCCCCGTGGTGTGCCCCCAGCGTATCACCCCGGAGCTGTGCGCCATGCTGCGTAAGTATCATCCCATCTGGCTGAACACCCACTTCAACACCCCCAAGGAGTTCACCGATGAGGCCGCCAAGGCCTGCGCCATGCTGGCCGATGCCGGTATCCCCCTGGGCAACCAGTCCGTGCTGCTGGCCGGCGTCAACGACTGCTCCCATGTGATGATGGAGCTGGTCCATGGCCTGGTGAAGATGCGTGTGCGTCCTTACTACATCTATGCCTGCGATCCCTCCCTGGGCCTGAGCCACTTCCGCACCCCCGTGTCCAAGGGCATCGAGATCATGGAAGCCCTGCGCGGCCACACCTCCGGCTACTGCATCCCCACCTTCGTGGTAGACGCCCCCGGCGGCGGCGGCAAGACCCCCGTTATGCCCAACTACCTGATCTCCGAGACTCCCCGCAAGGTCATCCTGCGCAACTTCGAGGGCGTCATCACCTCCTATACTCAGCCTGAGCACTATGTCCAGAACTGCCACTGCGACGTCTGCACCGGCAAGAAGAAGGCGGAGAAGACCGGCGTGGCCTGGGTCGCTGAGGGCACCAAGCAGCGCTATCTGGAGCCCACCAAGCTGCTGCGCAACGAGCGTCACGTGAAGAAATAAGAGGTAAAACTATGGAAAGCAAACTCGGCTTGAACTTAGAGCTGGTCAACCAGGCCCGCCAGTCCGCCGCCCATGTGGCAGACGACACCCAGCGGTTCATTGACCAGCACACCACGGTCACCGTGGAGCGCGCGGTTTGCCGCCTGCTGGGCATCGACGGCGTCAACGAGATGGACGTCCCCCTGCCCAACGTGGTGGTGGACCACATGATGGCAACGTCCTTCCTGCCTATGGGCGCGGCGTGGGCCATCGGCAACGCCATGCTCGAAACCGGCAAGGATCCCCAGGCCGTGGCTGAGGCCATCGACAAGGGCGAGCTGGACCTGTCCAAGGTTCCCGCCCACTCCGACGAGGAGATCCGCGCCGCCATCACTCCCGTGGTCAACGCCACCGTGGAGCGCATCAACAAGAACGTTGCCAAGCGCAATTCCTATCTGAAGGAATGGGGCGACAAGGAAGGCCCCTACCTGTATATCATCGTGGCCACCGGCAATATCTATGAGGATATTATCCAGGCCAAGGCCGGCGCCAAGCAGGGCGCCGACATCATCGCCGTCATCCGTACCACCGGCCAGTCCCTGCTGGACTATGTGCCTTACGGCGCCACCACCGAGGGCTTCGGCGGCACCTACGCCACCCAGGAGAACTTCCGCCTGATGCGCGCGGCTCTGGACGAGGTGGGCGAGGAGCAGCACCGCTATATCCGGCTGTGCAACTACTGCTCCGGCCTGTGCATGCCCGAGATCGCCGCCATGGGCGCTCTGGAGCGCCTGGACGTGATGCTCAACGACGCTCTGTACGGCATCCTGTTCCGCGACATCAACATGCAGCGCACCATCGTGGACCAGTACTTCTCCCGCGTGATCAACGGCTATGCCGGCGTCATCATCAACACCGGTGAGGACAACTATCTGACCACCGACGATGCCATCACCGCCGCCCACACCGTTCTGGCCTCCCAGTTCCTGAACGAGGCCTTTGCCAAGGACGCCGGTATGCGCGAGGAGCAGATGGGTCTGGGCCACGCCTTCGAAATGGACCCCGCCGTGGAGAACACCTTCCTCTATGAGCTGGCCCAGGCGCAGATGGCCCGCGAGATCTTCCCCAACGCCCCGCTGAAGTATATGCCCCCCACGAAGTTCATGACCGGCAACATCTTCCGCGGTCACATCCAGGATGCCCTGTTCAACATGGTGACCATCCTCACCAACCAGCGGCTGTGCCTGCTGGGCATGATGACCGAGGCCATCCACACCCCGTTCATGTCCGACCGCGCCCTGTCCATCGAGAATGCGCAGTACATCTTCCGCACCATGAAGGACCTGGGCAGCGAGCTGACCTATAAAGAGAACGGCATCATCCGCAACCGTGCCAACGAGGTGCTGACCAAGGCCACCGATCTGCTGAAGGAGATCGAGAAGCTGGGCCTGTTCACCACCATCGAGAAGGGCATCTTCGCCGACGTGAAGCGTCCCAAGGACGGCGGCAAGGGCCTGGCCGGCGTGGTTGTGAAGGACGACAAATACTTCAATCCCTTTATTGAAGTCATGAAAGGGAAGGTGGCAGCAGAATGAGCAGCGGACTGTATAATACCCACAAGATCGATTTCGATACCACGCTGGACCTGACCCGTCTGAAGCCTTACGGCGACACCATGAACGACGGCAAGGTGCAGACCAGCTTCACTCTGCCCGTCAAGGACGATGAGCGGGGCGAAGAAGCTGCCCGCCAGATCGCCAAGAAGATGGGCCTGGAAGAGCCCAACGTGGCCTATCACGCCGCCCTGGACAAGGAGTTCACCTTCTATGTGGTCTACGGCAGCTGCGTCCACTCCGTGAACTATGAGGACATCCACGTCATCACCGTGGAGTCCGATGTCATGAGCATGGAGGACACCAACGACTATATCCGCGAGCATATTGGCCGGAAGGTCGTTATGGTGGGCGCTTCCACCGGCACCGACGCCCACACCGTGGGCATCGACGCCATCATGAACCGCAAGGGCTTCGCCGGTCACTACGGCCTGGAGCGCTACGAGATGATCGAGGCTTACAACCTGGGTTCCCAGGTGCCCAATGAGGAGTTCATCAAGAAGGCCCTGGAGCTGCACGCCGACGTGCTGCTGGTGTCCCAGACGGTGACCCAGAAGGACGTGCACATCCAGAACCTCACCAACCTCATCGAGCTGCTGGAGGCCGAGGGCCTGCGCGACAAGTTCGTTGTCTGCTGCGGCGGTCCCCGTATCACACACGAGCTGGCCAAGGAGCTGGGCTACGACGCTGGCTTCGGCGCCGGCAAGTATGCCGACGACGTGGCTTCCTTCGCTGTGACCGAGATGGTCAAGCGGGGCATGAAGTAAAATAAACCATCACGCCAGACGGTCACTTTTTCCGGTGGCCGTCTGGTCGTGTTGCCAAACAGACAATTCGCCACATATCGGACACTGCCCAAGTTTTTTGACGGCGAACCTGTCTGCTTGTGAAAAAATCGACCAATCATCTCTTGTATTTTCCACACAGAAGTGTTATGATTACAAGTGAGAAAATAGAAGGGATTCTATTTTTTGGGAGAACGACAAATAACAAGGAGGAACTGAAATGGCAAAGAAACCTGTTATCACTGCCAAAGAGGCAGCGGCTATGATCCCCAATGGCGCCACCATTATGTGCGGCGGCTTCCTGGCCTGCGGCCAGGCCAGAGCGATCGTCAAGGAGCTGGTGGCTCTGGGCACCAAGGACCTGACCCTGATCGCCAACGATATGGGCCGCGCGGTGGGCCCCAAGGGCGAGGAGTTCTTCGGCATCGCTGAGCTGATCCACAATCATCAGGTCAAGCGCGTCATCGCCACCCACGTCGGCATGACTCCCGAAGTCGGCCAGCAGAACACCGAGGGCACCCTGGAAGTGAACCTGCTGCCCCAGGGCACTCTGGCTGAGTGCATCCGTGCCGACGGCGCCGGTCTGGGCGGCGTGCTGACCCCCGTGGGCATCGACACCCTGGTGGAGGAGAGCCCCTTCTGCCTGGGCCGCAAGACCGTCGAGGGCAAGGATTACCTGCTGATGAAGCCCATCCATGCTGACTTCGCCCTGCTGGGCACCTATAAGTGCGACGAGTTCGGCAACTGCTGGTACAAGGGCACCATGCGCAACTTCAACGTTGTCATGGCCACCGCCGCCGACACCGTCATCGCCGAGTGCGAGCACCTCGTCCCCGTGGGCACCATCGCCCCCGAGAACATCCACACCTATGGTATGTGTGTTGACTACATCGTGGAAGGAGAAAGAAAGTAATGGAAAAGAGCGAGATCAAAGGCTTTATCGCCAAGCGCTGCGCCAAAGAGCTGAAGAACGGCGACGTCGTGAACCTGGGCATCGGCCTGCCCACCCTGATCCCCAACTATCTGCCCAAGGACGTGGAGCTGATCATCCACGCTGAGCTGGGTATCGTCTCCGCCGGCAAGTCCCCCAAGGAAGGCGATGACAATTACGATCCTTACCACGTGGTGGATGCCGGTGGTTCTCCCTCCTCCGTGGCTTTCGGCGGCGGCTTCATCGACTCCGCCTCCAACTTCGGCCTGATCCGCGGCGGCCATGTGGACGCCTGCTTCCTGGGCGCTCTGGAGGTCGACGCTGAGGGCAACCTGGCCAACTGGATCATCCCCGGCAAGAAGATGCCCGGCATGGGCGGCGCTATGGACCTGTGCGTCGGCGCCCGCAAGTGCATCGTCTGCATGGAGCACACCGCCAAGGGCAACCCCAAGATCTTCGAGAAGTGCCGCCTGCCCCTGACCGCTTCCCACTGCGTCAACAAGATCATCACCGAGATGTGCGTGCTGGAAGTCACCGAGAACGGCCTGGTCATGACCGAGATCAACCCCGAGTTCACCGTCGAGCAGGTGAAGGCCGCCACCGCTGCCCCCATCACTGTCGCCGAGAACCTGAAGTCCATGATCGACTGATTGATAGAATCCCTGCAAACAGAGGGGCTGCCGGAAGGCAGCCCCTTTTGCCGTTTATTTCAGACCTGTCAAAAAAGCCTTTTTTGACAAGCTAAACCGGACTCCGGCAGACGCCGGAGTCCGGTTTTTTATACCCCGGCGTACCGGGAAAGGAACTGGCGGGTGCGCTCCATCCGGGGATGGTTGATCACCTGCCGGGGGTCCCCCTGCTCCACGATGACGCCGCCGTCCATGAAGATCAGCCGGTCCGCCACATTCCGGGCGAAGGCCATCTCGTGGGTCACCACGATCATGGTGGTGCGGCGGCCGGCCAGCTGGCGGATGACCCGCAGCACCTCGCCGGTAAGCTCCGGATCCAGGGCGGAGGTGGGCTCGTCGAAGCACAGCACGTCCGGCTCCATGCACAAAGCCCGGGCGATGGCCACCCGCTGCTTCTGGCCGCCGGAGAGCTGGTGGGGATAGTGCCCCGCCCGGTCGGACAGGCCCATCTGCTCCAGCAGGGCCAGCCCCCGGTCCCGGATGTCCGCCTCCGATTCGCCGGGCAACTTGGCAAGACGCCTGGCCAGGGTCACGTTTTCCAGGGCGGTGTATTGTGGAAACAGGTTGAAATCCTGGAACACCAGACCGAAATGCAGGCGCTTTTCCCGCAGCTCCCGCTCCCGCACCGGGGGGCGGGACCCGTCCAGCAGGGTCTGGTCCCGCAGGGAGATCACCCCGGCGTCCGGCCGCTCCAGGAAGTTCAGGCACCGCAGCAGGGTGGTTTTCCCGCTGCCGGAGGAGCCGATGACGGACAGCGTCTCCCCTTCCGGCAGGTCGAAGCTCACATCCCGCAGCACCCGGGTGCTGCCGAAGGATTTCTCCAGGTGCGCAACGCTCAGATAGGACATATGCTCCCCCCTTTCAGCGGAAATAGCTCAGACGGCGCTCCAGATACCGGAACAGCAGCGTCAGAAGCCCCACAAACAGCAGATAGTATACCCCGGTATAGAACAGGGGCCAGGTGATCCCGGCGGACTTCACATAGTCCTCACCGGCCTTGGTCAGCTCCACGATGGCGATGATCCGGGCCAGGGACGTGTCCTTCACCAGGGTGATGATCTCGTTGGACATGGGAGGCAGGATCCGCTTCACCACCTGAAGCAGGGTGATTTTGAAGAAGATCTGGCGGCGGGTGAGGCCCAGCACCTGACCGGCCTCCTGCTGACCCACGGGCACCCCCTGGATGCCGCCCCGGTAGATCACGGAGAAATAGCAGGCGTAGTTCAGTACAAAGGCCACGGTGCACGCCAGCATCCGGTTGCTGCCCCAGATGTTGTGACCGAACCACAGGCCGGGGCCGTAGAAAATGATGATCAGCTGCAGCACCAGGGGCGTGCCCCGGATCACCCACACCAGGGCGTCGAACAACGCCCGCACCGGGCGGCAGCGGCTCATGGAGCCCAGGGCTGCCAGCAGGCCCAGCGGCAGGGAGAACGCCAACGTCAGCCCAAACAGGACGGCGGCCTGGCGCATCCCCTGGAGCAGGGAAAGGGTTACGGTCCAGAACATGGCGTTATGCGGCGGGGACCACGATGACCTGGGCGTTGCGGCAGTAGGCGGGGGTGCAGGTCATGGCGGTCTGCACGCCGTCGGTGAGGGTCATGCCGTTCCACACCACGTCGATGGCCTTGCTGTTGAGCTCATTGACCTTCTGGCCCCACTCGATGATGACGAACTCCACGTCCACCCCCAGGCGCTGGGCCACCAGCCGGGCAAGCTCCGCGTCGAAGCCGGTCCACTGGCCGCTGTCGTCCTTGTAGTCCATAGGCGCAAACCCCACCACCAGGGTGCCCTTGTTCTGAATGTAGGCCACATCGCCGCCGGCGTCCTCGGTATGGCCGGTCTGGGGCATCTCTGCCAGCAGGTCCTCCCGGATGCCGAACTGCTGGGCCAGGGTCTGGGTGGTGCCGTCCTGATAGGCCTCGGCCAGAACGGAGGTGATGAAGTCGGCCAGGTCAGAGCCCTGGCGGCAGCCGATGCCGTACTCCTCCTGGGTGAGGCTGTCGGTATAGGTCAGGTCGGGATAGCTGGTGTCGGGCCCGATCATGGCCCCGGCCATCAGCAGGTCGATGACGGCGGCATCGGAGGTGCCGGCGGCCACCTCCATCAGGGCGGCGGCCTGATCCTGGACACTGTTGACGGTCCAGCCCTTCTCCTTGGCCACCTCCTCACCGGCGGACCCGGCCTCCACGGCGTAGACCATGGTTTTCTCGTCGGCGTCGGTGTTGGTGTTCTTCGGGCCGCAGGCGGCCATGGTGGCGGTCATAGCCAGCAGCAGGAGCAGGCACAGCCCGCGGCGGATGGTATTTTTCATGATTTCCTCCATTCCCCGGCCCCTATCACCGGGCGATTTAGTATGCTAATACGCTACCACACTACCAAGGTAAAGTAAAGATGGGAAAAGCCACAAATTTACCCGGCGGCGGCTGTGTAATTTGCACGAACGACACAAAATGGCAAAAAGTACGCGCAACACGGACAAATGCCTGCGATTTGGACGGACGGCAGCGGGGCATGCTAAAGGGGAGAGGAGGCGCGCATGGACATTTTTGACGGATTGACCGCCCTGGGCGGACTGTGCCTGTTTCTGTTCGGTATGCAGATCATGGCGGAGGCGCTGCAGCGCCGGGCCGGGGGACGG
>ENA-OPCL01001357-OPCL01001357.1-human-gut-metagenome-genome-assembly--contig:-NODE-1357-length-18295-cov-2.529167_pt1 | contig 18295 bp, 19 predicted proteins | sample MGYA00241251_ERZ501482 | MGnify/ENA primary metagenome ERZ501482 (study PRJEB25962, sample SAMEA2042581) | human gut metagenome | biome: human gut; feature: human-associated habitat; material: faeces... | reverse complement strand
ATGCTACATACTGCGTCCGTATTGATTCCAAGGTCTACTGCACAGATAATCTGTTTTGCAATAGGTGTATCGCTTAAAATTACGGTTTCCGTAAAAGAAAATCTCAGATAGTACTTGTTATGTATTTTTTCTAATACAGGGGCGCTCTTATCTTCACAGGCTCCCCAGTATTTATTTATATAATTAATGTCAGTTCTTCTTAACTTAACAGGAGCCCATATCCAGTCCTTATTTTTGTAAAGTTTCAGCCATCTGACATTCTCCTCATCGGGGCTGATTCCTTTTGGATACTTTGCATTTTTCGGTGCGGTCTCTTTATACATGTTTTTATTATAAAATACCGGCATAGAATGTCTGTCATGCTGCAATATTGGAGCATTACCTTTCTTTCCATCATTTTGCCAGTTTGTGTAATTGCTGCGATAACTGCTTACTGCTCCAATTGCGTCATTGATAGCTGCTCTTCTAAGATAAGATGGAAACTTGTAGTATTCAGACCCTTTGATGTCAAAAGGGTATTTGGGATTTGGGTTGGATTTTGTTGGATGGATTAATCTCTCAATATGCCTTTGTCTTTTTTGCTGTGTATCTATTGGAGAGATATTTGTCCATTCTTTATTGCAGACATCTATAAAAAAAGCAAGCGCCTTGCGATAAATCTGTACTGTATTTTTCATATCTGCATTTGTTAAAATTTCTGCCTGATAGCTTGATGTGATTTCCATACAAGGCACCTCCTTTTGTAAAAATTTGTACTTAAATTTCTTACATATTTAATATGCTGAAAAAATTAAAAACGGGACGTTTTCTGCCGAATTTTTTTTGAAAAAATGCAAAAAAATCTCTACACTTTTGTGTAGAGATTTAAAAGGTTGCAGGCAATATTTTTATTTATTAAAGAAGCCGCTTAACTCACGACTGAAGTCACGAGTGTGCAGCGGCTATATCATCAAGCATCATCACCGGCTTTTCATTTTCCAGCCACTCAATGCTTAACTCCATCAGCCTTCTTCCGAGACCATTATGGCGATACTGTTCTGCAACATACACCGTGCATATTTTTGCCTCTTCTTTTGTTGATTTCAGGATGGTGACCCCGGCAATCTCATACTCCTTTTCGCAGACTATGATTTCACGCTCCGGTTTTAATCGCATGTCATCGGTAAACAAATTGCCATACCAGGCAGAAAACGCCGGGTACTGCATATTTGCCTCCATCAGAAACAGATATATGTAATTGTAATACATCTGCTGCTCCAGTTTTGACAATTCAGAAAATTTAAAGTATCTTTCCATTTGTTAATTCCTCTCTTTCTTTACCGATTTTTCGGCAACATTTACATATCCAATATGCAAAAAAAAGAAAGCGAGAAAAAACCAAAAAAAAGAGAAAGCCACTAAGCTTTCTCCTCGTATTTTTTCAACCATTCAGCGAATTCCTGTTTCTTCTGAGTCAGGGACTTAACGCTGTATCCGTAATGGTACGGTTTACATGCATCGTGCTCGAAGAAATACCAGTCCGGGCCGGAAAATCTATAATTCTGATAGTTATCAAATTTGACAAATCTCTTCTGATTTCCGTCATACCGGCCTGTCTTATACGACATCATTATCACGACGGCCGCCAATGCCTGCTCGCTTTTGCAGTAATACCCGCCATCAACACATCTGACGCCCATTTTCCTGGCCGTCTGCTGCCATTTAAGGTACTCGTCATGCAGGAAAGCTTCGCTCTCCTGAGAGAACCGCTTTCCGTCTTCTGTAATGTAGACAACTCTCGTAGAGAGTCTTCCGCAAATCTCTTCTTTTTCTTTCCGGATTGCCATACGACCACCGCCTATCAGTTAATCTGTACAATCTGCTCATACAGCAACAGGTCTTTTCCTCCAGGCATCATCATGTTCTCATGATAGTGTCCAAAGAACCATTTTTTGTAGTTTACCTTCTGTTTTACCTGTTCAAGATACTTGTTCAGTTCATCAGGACAGTTTTCCCGAAGTACAAAGAACCTATCAGAAGCCGGGCAGTCATGCGAAAAAATGAAATCTACTTTATATTTTTCATCTTCAAGCATGGCCCAGCCGCATTCCATCTCCATCTGCTCTGGCATCTCCTGTTCCCACCATGAAATATGATTTACACGAAACGTTTTTCCTTCAAGATTCCATCTTTCAGCCTCTTTATTAGCCAGTTTTTTGCTTTCAAATTCTTCTGCTTTAAGGATTCCACCGCTGATGTCATGGCTTCTTGCACCTCCAAAGGCAAAGCACTTGCACCCATCAATATCGAAAACATATCCCCGTTCAAGCATAAGAACAGATGGGCGAATCTCTCTTACAATTCCGCCGTGCCATTCTTTTTGTGGGTATCCATTCAGTATTCTATTTTTCTTTACATCGCTCAGTCCTTTAAAAATCCAGGAGTCTAGCGCTTTTTTGTCATTTATACCAACCAGACGGTCGTAATTTTCATGATTTCCTGGCACAAATAATGTTGTAAAGTTACGCGATTCAAGCCAGTCTAGGTTATATTTTTCTTCCGGAGACTCTCCTTTAAAATCCCAGACGCCACCAAAATCTCCACAGATTACTACATAGTCATCTTTCGTCATCATTTTTTGTTCCGGGAAAGAATCTATATTTAATCTGTGCATAAATCCATCAACACTGCAAAATCCATATTGTTTAGCACCGTGAGTATCTCCAGTCACATAAATTGCCATATCAATTCCTCCTCTTTTTTTTTGTGGAATTAATATGACGAATTTTCGGCCAAGCTGAAAATATTTGCGAATAATTATTGTTTGCTTGATATCTGGCGGCTCTTCCACCAATCCGAAATAGGCAGGGGCTTTATCCCCTGCTCATTTCTATCTCTCCTTCTTCCATTCTCGAGCCTGGAAACTGCTTTCCTTCACATTATCAGAGTCTTTTTCGGCAGCCTTTTCTTTCTGGCTTTCCGCTCTTTTAACCGCCTTTTTAATCCTTTCATCTTTGTACTCCCTTGATTTTAACACAAGACTTCTATAACGTTCATACGACTTAATATTCACATATCTGCAGTTGACTGTATCGAAACATTTCTCTCCTCTGGCCATCTCATATTCATTTGCACTTGCGATGATGTAGATATCTTTATCCGGATAACAATCAAATATAGTATCAAACAGGCCACGTTTCAAGTCCTCAATCGCATCAACACTGAATCCGCTATCCACTCCATCAAGAAAAATCCAAAACTCTTTTTCGTCCGGATATTTTTTCATAAGAGAACCAATTTTCATGGATAGTTTCTGCATATTTAATGCAATCTTCTCTCCTTCGCTTGACATCACACTATCTGCAACAAATGTCATATCTCCGCAAAGTATGGATTCGCTTATTGAAGATGCTCCGCCATGAATATAGTTGTCGTAATTAATAACACACGGATTTTTAAGCTCCTTCTCCACCTGTAACCGAACCTGTCGCATCAATGTGGTTTTTCCGCACCCATTGCATCCAATCAGGACCGTAAGGCCAGGTTCAAACTCTACATGCATTTTTCTATATAAATAGTCCTTCTCATCGTAATAGTCTCTTTCAATTTTAAATTTTCTTCCCATATAATTTTGTAATCTCCTTTTCTAATTTTTTTTGTTATTAGGCGGAAGGCCGCGGTCAATCTCACATTGCCAGTCGGCCCTCAATATGTTTTTGGGGCACTACGTATATTTTTCGCAGTTCCTTCACTTCGAACTGTTTATTTCTTGACGTAATTAATATGCTTGATTTTTTTATTTTTGTTGTTTTTTTGCGAGCTTTTTTATTTTTTTGCATTACAAAAGGCCTACCGCTAAAGCAGGCCTTAAAACAACTTTCTTATGCATATCATCTTATATCATTTAATGTTATTTCTTCCATTCGATAAAACCGGATAACCGATAAGGCTGAATATATATCAACAACCTTGAACAGACATTCCATGAATTCACCTTCATCTTGCATGTTTTCATCGACGGACGGGAAACCGCGGTCAAACTTGTTTGCCCATCGGTCTGAAGGCAATTGGATGCGTACGTGGGAGTCGGAAGCCCCGTTCGCGTCTGGTGCAAGCGAGCATAAGCTCGCTGCATCATACAATTTGAATTTGTCTTTCAAAATAGCTTCCATCCCTTTTTTAGCCATTTTTTCCATTACACTTCCAATGGAGATGTCTAACTCTTCCCCGTAAGTCGTATAATATTCGTCATATCCATTTTCGCCCTCGCATAAGAAAACTTTTCCTGAAAATTCGTTCAAGAAATCTTTTATTGTAAGGTTTTTGCAAATATAACCGTTTTCCAATAAATCACCGTCTCGAACCTTCCTGCTCTGCGAATTTTCTAATATAAAATGTGTTGGCCATGGGTCCAAGCATTTTCTTATTTCATATAAAATGCTTGCCTCTGCTATCGGCCTTCCAAACAGAAGCCAATTTTTCAATCCTTTTAAAACAGTGCTCTCATTTGCAGCAATGTAATTTTTATACGCTTCGTGTCTGTCGTTCTCTGATGCCATGTAAACCGGCCTCCCTTCTCTTTTGTGTAAAAAATTGCTTTTATTCCCATTCTTCTTTTACGTATTTCTTATATCTTCATAATGAAGAATTTTTGTTGATACAAAAACGCAAAACAGCCGCCTTAAGCTGTTTTGCGCTCATGTTTTTTTGTATTTTGTTTTTCAAGCAGGAATCCTGCATCCTCTGATATCCTAGACCCCAGCCTTGTATTTCTATTGACAACAGTGAGGTTCTTAACTGCTCTGGCCACTGCATTTTTCTGTCCAAATAACACGAATACTTTTTTTGCTCGCGTCACGGCTGTGTACAACAGGTTTCTCTGCAGCATGATATAATTTGCGGTTGTAAGCGGCATCACAACGATATCATACTCGCTTCCCTGGCTCTTATGTATCGTTGTTGCATAAGCAAGGATAAAATCCTGCGCTTTGCTTAAATCAAAATGGACTCTGTTTCCATCAAAATCAACAACAAATCCTCTTTTTGCGCTTTCATCGGCATTGTCTTCATCAGCATCGTCTGCTTCATTCTGCGTCAGACAGATTGAAACAATCTTGCCTACATCACCATTGAATATCTTTTTATCGTAATCATTACATGTGTACATTACCTTGTCTCCAACCCTCAGCAGGTGGTCGTTACATGGTATAATTTGTTTTGTTGCACTTGGCGGGTTAATCCTGTTCTGGATATAGTCGTTAAGCTCCCAGACACCAGTCGGCCCTTTCTTCATTGGTGCCAGAACCTGTATCTCATCAGCACCCACGTTATAATATCTCGGCAAATTGTCACACACATACGTTACGATATAGTCTCTGATTCGTTCCTGTTCCATTCCGTCAACGTCCATGAAAAAATAATCTCCATTTCTGTTATTTTTGAAACTTGGAACAACACCCTCATTAATCAGATGCGCGTTTTTTATAATCTGGCTTTCTGCTGCCTGACGGAATATGGTCTTCAGCCTTACGATTGGAACAACATTAGAATCAATCATTTCATGCAATACGTTTCCACAGCCAACACTTGGCAACTGGTCGATGTCACCAACCAAAATCAGTTTCATTCCTTCTGGAATAGCCTTTAATACTGATGCCATCAATTCCATATCAATCATTGAACTTTCGTCAATAATGATGGCATCGCCTTCCAATGGTGTTTTTTCATTTTTTCCAAATTTGAAGCCGTATGCCCCTTCACTTTTTACTTCCAGTGTACGATGTATTGTTTGAGCTTTCTCTCCAGTTGTTTCTTTCATCCTCTTTGAAGCCTTACCTGTCGGTGCTGCACACAAAATCGCATCCATCCCATGCTTTTTCAGCATATGGATAATTCCGTTAACTGTTGTGGTTTTTCCTGTACCAGGTCCCCCTGTCAAGATTAGTACATTTGACCGACATGATTCTATAATAGCCTGTACCTGTTCCGGTGCGTAATCCCTATCCAGTTCTTTTCCCATTGCTTTTACTTCTTTTTTTGTTACATTCACCCTTTTTGTTTTGCTCTGAAGTAATTCTACTATTTTTTTTGCAGCATATGTTTCTGCTTTATACAGAGGAATCAGATAGAGTGCATCGTCTTCGCATATAAGTTTCTTTTTCTGAATCAGACTTTTCACTGCGTTTTCTACATAAGAAACATCCAGCTGCAAGAAATCGCGGCAGTCCTTCTCCACTTTTTCTCTATGCCCAAACACGTCGCCATCTTCGCTCATCTGCTTTAATACATACATAACAGCACTTTCAACACGGAACGGACTATCCTTTGGCATACCATTCTTCAGCGCAATCTCGTCTGCTTTTAAAAAGCCAATTCCTTTCACTTCGTCAGCCAGTCTATACGGGTTTTCGTTAATCACCTTAATGCTATCAAGACCGTAACGCTTATAAATACGATTTGCATATGCAGGACTGATGCCGAAGCCTTGAATATACATCATGATAGTCTGAATCATGTTCTGTTCTTCGAGCTTTTCCTTTGCACATTTCTTTATCTTCTCAATGCTTTTCTTTCCAATCCCTTTTATCTGCTGTAATAGCTCGGTCTGATATATGAGCACATCAAAAGTATTGTCACCGAATTTATTGACAATAGCCTCCGCCCTTTTTTGTGATATGCCATCAATATTACCTTGTTTTAAATACCACAAGATACTTTTTTTGTCCTGTGGAATAATCTTAACATACGCATCCATTTTAAAGCCGATTCCATATTTAGGATGTTCATCCCAGTCTCCCGTTGCAAATACTTCATCTCCATCAGTGACATCAAACATCTGACCTTTCATACTGCATTTGCATATTCTTTCCCCTGTCTTCGCATTAAAAGCCACACCGGCAATAATCTTAAAGCCAGTTTCGTTCTCATATATGACGGCTTTTGCCTTGAACTTTATAGATTCTTTTGCTCTTTCTTTTAACATTGTCTTCTATATGCAACTGGCCCTTTGCCAGTGATTACCTCCTGTTTTTCTATATTTAATATGATGAAAAAACATTTTTTTTAACATTTTTAGCGCATTTTTTTATCAAAAAAAACACCAGCAGATTACTCTGCTGATGCTTATTTGAATTATTTGAATTTAGAGCTGGTATGATTCCATTGCCAACAGGTTATGCTCCCTATCATAGAGATATACATTGTTAGATAATACCTCATCAGGAGCCAGATTCTTTAATGCTTTAATGACATTTTTTAAAACTGTCCCGTTAATTGACGTTGTATCTGATGCCGGGAAAACAGCTACAAATTCCTCGGAAACTGGCATTACCATAAGAGCAGACTCACCCATTTTATCTGCTACATTCTTGAGCACGTCAGCGCCAAGAAAAGCCGCAGCACCATATTTGTACTTTTCTGTTGATAAAATCACAAAATTTACAAATGTATTTGGGATAATATCTTTTGCCTCCCCAACAACAATGCTGTCAACAATGTTATTGATTGCGGCATTATAGACGTCTTCTTCCTTAAGGTCGAATCTCTCAAGGCAATTTTTCCCTAACACACGGGTACCATCATTCATAACGCTATTATTGTTATCATGAAAACAATACACGATATTCATATCCAGAACTTTTCTAGATAAAGCCTCCGGGTGTGCTGCAATGGTTTCATCGTCCGCCAGCATTGGGTATGCTGTCTGCAGCACAAAGTCTCTATCGGTCGAATCAAAACGCTTGCTCTGCGTGTTCTGCGGCTGCAGACCGATTCTCTTCAGAATCTCTCCAAGCTGTGAGCGCAGGTTTTCCGGAAGGTCATCTGTCGGGTCATAGTCATCATTGCCCTGTTTTGCAGGCTCTGGGCGATATGTCCGATTTGGTTTACATCCGTTTCCGCAAGAGCAATCACTACTGCATGGGCTATTACTGTCGGAGACAAATCTTTTGTCTGAACATCCACTTGGTGCAGCCATAGTGTCTGGCAAAGTCCCCATAATATCCTGCAGCATTTTCATTGCCTTCTGTCTTCCTTCTTCAGTATTCGGGAAGAATTCTTTCCTTGCTGCCTTTGACTGTCCCTGGCTTGGTTCTGCTGAATACTCCGCATGGCTTCTACCCATATTTGCAAAACGGTCAGAAGTCTCTTTTACTTCATGCTTCTTAAATGATGGGGCTGGCTGCTGTGCACATCTGTCCGCGTTCATCTTAACCATTTCAGAGCCTTTATCCAAGCCCTCTTTCATAGCCATAGATACTGCTGCTGCCATCTGATTAAGGTCGGCCCCCTTTTCGTAAGAGTCCCAAAGAGGAGCAACCGGAGCGTAAGCGCATGCGTCACCCTTTGACATTGCAACAGCCAGCTGCTTTGCCGGATTGTCGTTATTCAGAAAGCACACTGTGCCCTGCTGATTCATCATTGCCACCAGTACCTCTGCAAATTCTCTTAAATTCATTTTATTCATGTTTTTCTCCTTTTCTTTGTTGGTCAGGAGTATTTGCCTCCTGCCTTATTTTTTTATACAAAATCAATATGCAGGATTTTTGCATGAACAAAAAAACAGCCGAAAAAAATTCAGCTGTTTTTTTTAGTCTTTTCTTCCTTACTTTTTGTCAGAGAAATAACGTTTTGCAACGAAGATTCCAATTGGAATAGCTGCGCATACCAGGGCCGCTTTCATAATGCATTTGCACACAAACGCTGTTTCTTCGGCGTCAGCCTCAGCATCATCTTCAGAGCAGGAACCTGAATCCATATCATCCGAACAGATGCTTTCCTCTCGCAAGTTATTCTTCTCTTTAGCTGGTTCTGGATTTTCCTCCATCTCTTTTGTAATACTTTTTAGCATTTTATCCGTAATATCTCTTAGGATATCAGATTCAGGTTCTTCCCCTTTGTCCATGCGCTTTTCGTAATCGTGATAGTTCTCATCCATATCGAAAAAATACGCATTACTGTTACAGTCACAAGAATATGTTTCACACATTTTCCCACTCTTTGTACATTCTTTTATGCTTTCTTTTTCTACCTTGAGAGTCATCTTGACTCCATCATCAGATATTTCGTCAGGCTCTTCCATGATTTCCAGCCTGATTCCATACTCTTTCGTTAAACTCGCCTCCATCAGGGCTTTAACAACATCTGTAAACTGTCTTAATGTTAATTTACTCATATTTTTTCCTCCATTTTTTAAAGCTGACAAAACTCAGCTGTTCTTTTTACTTCTTACTTCATGTACAGTATGCTGAATTTTTATTTCTTTTTGTGTTTTTTCTTTTTTTTCTTAATCCTGCATATTTAATCTGAAACGACATAATAGACAAAGAAAGGAAGAGATATTATGAGTATTATGGATAACTTAAAAGAACTTATGGACATGTCAGCTGTTCAGGAAGAAGACAACCCTGTATTTATTTCAAGAACAGGTGAATTCAATCTTTTTTCACCAAAACATAAAATTCGTAAAAATAGGAAATATGGAGACACCGGTGTTGCTTATTCCGAGGATGGAAAGACTCTTGAGGAATGTCCAGCTATCAGGCCCGGGCGTATTCGGATTCATGAGGGCGTTGAGCGCATTGGTGTCAATGCTTTCCGAAACGGAAGATTAAGTGCCATTATAATGCCTGATAGTATAACTGAGCTTGAATATGGCGCATTTATGTGTAGTGATGTTCACGATGTTAAATTCGGAAAAAATATACGAAAAATCGGAGATGAATGTTTTAGTTCGTGTAATAATATTTCCGAAATCACTTTTCCGGATTCCCTGGAAGAAATTGGGGAGCTTGCATTTTCACCATGCATGAATCTCCGCAATATTACGTTCTCTAAAAACTTAAAAGTCATCGGTAGAGGAGCGTTCGGTAGCACTTCACTGAAAGAAGTTACAATTCCATCTGGCTCAATTTCTATAGGGAATCAGGCTTTTTGCTCTGCTGAGCATGTTATTATCAGCGATAGCATCCCAAAGAACTTCATTTTTTCAATTGTTTTGGAAGATGATGGGTATTACAATGAAGAACGTGTGCTTTCTGATGACTATGTAAAAGTTACATATAAAGGGAACACAGCGGTGCTTCCACGTGTGATAAAACGGGGAGAATTAAAAAAATTAAATCGTGATTTTGAAAGCATAATTATGGGGCCCAATCGCGAAAGACTATTCTTAAAAGCTGCACATGCCTGCGAGAAACAGGCTGCTGCACTTGCGGAATATCGACTTTCCAGAAACCCTGATGCTTTTTCTTACATGAAAAAGAAATGCAGGGATATGGCAATTCGATATATCGAAGAAAAAACGCAGGAGGAGTTCGTAGAATTCCTTAAACTTGGAACAGTATCAAACAAAATCATTCCTGAACTGCTTTCCATCGCCAGCAAAAAAGAAAAGACTATTGTTGTAGCATACCTTATGGAACGTCTTGGCAAATCCAATAATACGCAGGAAGTATTTGACAAAGCAATCGATGATACTTTTGACCTATGACAAAAAAGCCGCTGATTTCTCAGCGGCTTTTTCTATTTTACGCATTCAACGCTTCTTTTATCTTCCCTTTTGCTTCTTCTTCATTTTCAAACCAATCGACATATATATCCTTCGTTTTTGTCTCTAGGAAACTATCTTCTGGTTTTCTGGCTGTCTCTACAACATCTGTAACATCTGAAACTACATGACCGTCATCACAAAACGTCGTCGTTACGGCCCAGAATTTCTTAATTCCTGCCGGAAGAAGTTCGTAATCCTCCACTTCCTCCTTTGTCAGTTCTCTATTGTAATCAACATATCCCCAAGCCTCACGGCCGATTTCTTCGCAAAACTTTTTCTCGTCATAGTTGTGGACCTTTTGGACTCCCGCTCTAGGGCAACCACCAGGAACTAATGGTCGTTGTGTGCTGTAATACCGCATATCTATACCTCCTTTGGTTATATTTTATCACATTTTTAACCCGTCTCCAAATTTTTGCGCAAAAAAAACGAGGCCGCACTGTGCGACCTCAACCGAAGTGCTATTTTTTGGCTACTCCAAAAATCAACTTAAATTTTTCATAGTTTTCACTTTTTCCTCTGTTCAATACGGAGAAGTATACATTTTTAAAATGATAATCATATGTACTAAGACATTTTTTGAAATATTTTGCGACCACCGCTGCATCCTGACCAAAAACTCCACAGCCAAAGGCTCCGAGAATCAACGTATCTACATGGTTCTCTTCCGCGATGTCAAGTACAAACTTAATTCTCCGGTATAACTCCGCATTGTTTTTGTCCAGTTCAACTCCTGCGTATCTTCCTGCGGCAGAATAATTCGGGGCAGCACACGTAATGACATCAGCCTTTACATGGATTGGGTCCGCTCCATAAACACAGACGCTTTCATCCAGGAAGGTTACGTTTTCAGAATACATGGCGCGGTTTGTATACAAAGCCTTATTATTATGTTTTTTATTCCACTCGTAGTATTTTGGGAATCTTTTTAAAACGTTATACAGGTTAGAGGTATGGCATAAACATTCTTCCTGTGCGGAGGAACCTTCCATAAACTTACCGCCTGGGTTTTTATAACTTGCAAAGTTAAGGACAGCAGTCTTTCCATCTCGATGAGCAAGCATAGACCTGACAGTATCAAGGTTGTCCACGACAACGTTCATTTGCATATCATACTTGTCAAATGCAACAACGTCATCTGTTTCTTTTTTTGCAGTAGACGTTACCGCAATCCCATCACCGCCATAAACCCTTGTGTTTTTTACACACTTGGCACTCTCTTCACCCATACTTGCCTCCATCATTTTATAATGACTTACAGCCTTTTCTTTTAACTCATCTTTTTTATTGAAATAAACACTCATCTTTTTTCTCCTTAGGTTTTAATTTAACTTTTTGTAGTGTTTTCGTCTCTTCACTTACAAATTTAATATGCTTAAAAAAATAATGAGTGGAAAAATTTTGAGGATTTTTTTATGGAAATTTTGTGTTTTTTTGATAACTCAGGATTACACCTTTGTTACCAAGCCTCGCAGAGGCTGACAAGCGAAGCCATGAAACTGAGTGCAGTGCTTCGTGCGGGGATTCGAACCCTCGCACGAAGTTAAAAAATAAAGTTATCTTACAAAAAAAGGACAGTAATAGCTACTGTCCTTTTAATATGTATATTATTTTGTATTAACGACTGAAAGCTTGCCAGAATCATACAAATATGCTGAATCTGTCAGGTAATCTTCGTGCGACTTTGGCATACGATACACTGCTGTATCCTGGCAAAAACTTGTAATGTCTAAGCAGCCATCAAAACTAAGATATCCTGCATCATTGACAAGTTTTTCTGGAAGGATTAATACTCCTCGTGATGACATTGGTAGTATATAAAACTTCTCTCTTATTACATTTTCTATGCCCGCCAACACTCCATCATAGAAACAAGCAGCTGCACCAAATGAACCAAAATCAGAAGAAATACTGATAATTGAATTAGTTACGTCTATTTCGTTTGTCTGTTCATGTCTTGCTGCTGCGATATCGATTTTTGCAGGCTGAAGTTTTACCGTTGATGCTGCAACATGATTCCACAGTTCCTCTTCAGAAACTCCATAAGATTTCAGGTTCTTGTGACTTAATGGTAACGTTGCAAATGATTCTCCATCATTAAAAGCAAATATCCTCGGTACTAACGCGAGGTCTGTTCCGGGAATATCTTTGTGAATTACAGAGTTTAGGTATTCTACTGCATTTTTATTGCACAATGATAAAAACAGCCGGTTTTTAACAACACTCCAATCCGATAACCATTTTAAAGAATCAGGCGACGACTGAGATGGATACATAGACAATATATCCATAGCTTCCATTGCGATATCCACCATTTCTGGCACACCTGCTTTTCCATGAATGAATTTATCATATAAATCATCGACATTTACAATTGCTGCGATAGTTTCGCCATCATTATCGGAGACCCTATGGATACCGGTATAACTTCCATGCTCTTTCTTCATTATGAATACGCTTGTCTTAATCCCCTGATTTTCCAACAAACCCATCAGCACTTTCAGAAAATCCTCTTTGCTCATCATCTTCATATTAGTCATATCTTTCATTCCTTTCTTTAAGTGAAATTTTTATTTTTCACATTTAATATGCTGAATATGCTAAAGTACAGAATATGATACCGCGAGCTGCGCTCGCGTGTACCCAAGCCTCGTAGAGGCTGATAAGTGAAGTCGTTAGTCTGAGCTAAGCGTGTTTCTGGCGGAGATTTCTGCCCTTCGTTAACCCAACTTTTCTTCTTTTTCCCGTTCAGACCTCTTCTTCATCTTTTTTACCACCCATTTCGCAACTTTCTCTGGCTCATCAAACCCATGCTCATCTCTGCACATCCAGGTTCTATCAATGACCGGATACTTCCACTTCTTGACCAATTTTTTTAAAGGTGTTTTTACAAATTCTTTTTTCTCTTCTGGTGTTAATAGCTGCCAGAAGTCTTCAAGGCACTGCTCTTTTGTATATTTTAATTTTTCTGAATCACACATGTCGTTAAAAACATGAGTGATGATTTCAAGCGGAATTTTGATTGACTTATCTTCAAGATGCCGGATTTTTAATCCATTCTCTCCATTTTTGTAACCTCCTGTCACTGTAATATATCCCGCCGAACCGGCGTTACTCTTTTCAACTGACTTGATGATACAGTTATGATAATCAATGTAAATATCTTTATCGTCGTACTTTTCAATCGTTGTGAAGTCAATGACATCCCCGGGGATATATACTGAATCAAGATTGTCAGGGTCATCGAAATATACGGTTCTGTATTCATACACCTTGCCGTTTTCAATCTTTAAGGATTTTCTTTCCAATTCAATTCTTTTACGCTCTTTTTTGTTAAAGTCATCAATCGTTTTCTGAATAAAATCATTCATCACATCACGCAGAGCTTCAATCTCAGCACGGTTAAGATATGTAGCAGTTATACACTTCAGTACTTTCGTAAAATTGCAATTATCAAGGCCACTTCCGACTGAGAAAACGAAATGTTCTGACGTATCCTCGCCTTCAATTACCCGTACGACACGTTCAAATTTATAATAATCCTCGTTAGCAAAACTCGACGTATCGTAAGTCTTTGTATACCAGGTGATATTCATATTTCCATTCACGCCTTCCCGCATATCGACCTGCCAGCTCTCGTCAGTAAAATCATCCTCCAAAATGCATTCAATAATCTTTACTGCTGCCAGAAGTGCCGGAAAGTCATATGTGCTTACATCAAACTCCTTTTTCCAGTTACTTTTCACCTTTTTGAATACCTCAACAGTATAATAATAATATAAAATATCTCTTGCACTTTCAGCAAAAACAACGCCTCCGTGTGCCTGTATAGACGGCTCTGCGAATACAATTTTCAACTCGCCATTCTTCCAAACTGATTTAACCTTATTTTTTTTCTTTTCTTTTAGCATTAAATAATCTCTCCTTTTTTCTATGTTCTTATTAGCTCAGAGTATTTTTTCTGCTCTGATTTAATATGCTGAAAAAGTTTTTCTTGGCGTCTGTATCGTATATCTTTTAAACAGGTGGCTCCGATAATGAGCGCTTATCTTGACCAAATTAAAGAAGAACTTCCGGGCTAAAAAAGAATATAGCACCAAAAAAAACAAGACCTGCGAAAAGTTCGCAGGTCTTTGTGTATTCTAGAACATAATACTATCCAAAACTTCGTCAGCAAATCTTTCTGACAACTCCGGCGGCATCGCAAAGCCGTAATACAAAACCCTCGGTCTTGTCGTCTCTACGATTCTATTTGACCTTGGCTTGCGGTGTATCAACCAGCTATGCTGTCTCCACATGCCATCAGCAGATAATGCATATCCGGTGCAGATTACTGTTTTATCCTTATTCTTCTGCCATACTCTTGCCGAATTTTTGTGGCATTGGCATGCCTCACCTTTCACCATCTCAGCATTATATCCAAGCCAGAACTGGCCATATTCCAAAATATTTTCCAGGTCTTCTTCATACGGAGGCAGGCAGACTGCCTCACCGGCAAAATCAAGAAGTCGAGCTTTTAACTCAAACAGACGTTCATCCATTCCTGGGAACATTTTTTTCGCCTCAGCGACAGTATCCTGAGACCAGAACGAATTGCTTCGGCATTGTTCTTTCCAATCGTCAGACATCGGCCGCCAGGCAACAGTATTTTTTGCATGCAGATTCTTGCTATCGCTGTACATCAGGCATTTATCGAAAAATGCTTTATCGTCTATCGGAGCGATACATGATTTTCCGTCCAATACAATCCTGCTGCCGCAGGCATTGCGGGTTACGATAAGGTCTTGGATTGTTTTTTCTGTTGTGTTCATATGTATAGATTCCTTTCTTTTTTTATATATTTTATATACTTTTAAGATTCATTTTTAATATGATTGAAAAGTAAAAAAATAAGATTATATGTACAAGTGGTAATATTGAATGATTTTTCACTGCTATTTTTGTATAATTCGCCGAATCTTACAACTTTTGTAAGAACATTGACTTTCGATGCTGAATCATATATACTCCAAACATACAAAAAACAAATGGCAAAAGAACTAAATTAAGGAGGATATATATGGAATTAAGAGCGACAATTTTACGAAATGGAAATGGCAAAAATATCAGATATTTTGACAAAAATGGAGAAGAACTTTTTGAAGGCGACTATATTTTAGATGGCAGCAGGAATGTTAAAAAACTATACAGAACAGAAAACCGAGAACTTGGAACTGATGCAACAAATCCAATTCGTATTGAACGCGGATTGTCCGTACCATGCGAAGCTGGAATCTACCCATTGGAATTCGAAGAAATGTCGATTATCGAAAAATTCAAAGAAAACAAATAGTCGTATGCAAAACCGGCCCTGCAGAAATCCTGCAGGGCTTAAGTTGTCGAGTTAATTTTTAGCCTTTTTTCTTCCCCATCCTTTCCTGCATATTATTTTTGAAATAAAAATTTTGCAACAAAGAAAGGAAAAAGAAAAATGAAAAATAATCAAAATTTAGTTTCGTTTTCTCCTGAGAAAGGCGTATATTTATACTTTGCAGACAGTAAGATGACTGATATTATTGATATCGATGTTGAGCCTGGAATTCGAAGTATCGTTTTGTCCGGACCTAACGCAAATAGAAATAGATTAAGTCGCAATGTCAAATTAAGAAACATCTTTAAGCAGTTTCCTGATGTAGAAGAATTGGTTATTCAGGAAGATATCATGGATATTGATATTTCCAACTTCATGTTTCCGAATGTAAGAAACGTGGACTCCAATAATCCATATTTCCTTAGCTGTCAATATCTCGTTCGGTTGATAGTCGTGAATAAGATATTGAAGAATGTCTTTTGCATTAAGCCGGATTAACAAATTCAGCCATTGTATGACATTAATATAATTGATGATTATGCGCTTGAAGGATGTCAGCTAGTCTCCTTCTTCAATAACGATACTTCTTTTAATACTATTCATACCATCAACCATCATGCTTTTGATGGTTCATCATTTTTTGATATTCCGTCAAAAAATGGTCTCAAAAGGGTCGGAAATATTGTCTTTGGTGTAGATGATGATGCTGAAGAAATTGAATTTCCGGAAGACACCAAATGTGTTCTGCCGACAGATATAGATTACAAAAATGTCAAACGGGCAGTCATCAGGAATATCAAAAATGTTAATGGAATCAATAAATTGCCAGAAACAATTGTGGTTGCAGACACTGAATTCTCAAAAAATAATATGTTTGGAATATACAGATATCTTAACACAACAAATGTATCATGTATTGAAGCATCCCCAAGCAGCGGGTTTGTATCAAAAGATGGGATTCTGTACTCCGGAGATATGAGTTGCCTGATTCTATGCCCAATCAAGAAAACCGGAGATATTATCGTTCCTGAAGGTGTAACTTGTATTAATGATTTTGCATTTTATGGAACAGGAATAGATTCCATCACATTTCCGTCTTCACTAAAGAGTATTAGAAAAGAGGCATTTCGGCAGTCTAAAATCCGCAAAATAGATTTCGGCCCCGGAATTGAAAAAATCGGAGGTTATGCGAGCAATATTTTTGCCGATTGTCATAATTTAACTCATGTTGAGTTTCCTCCTCAGGTTACAGACATCGGACATAGTGCATTTTTTAACTGCCGTAGCCTTAAATCTGTTACAATGCACGAGGGGATTTCAACCATTGGACGGCGTGCATTTGACTGGTGTGAAAAACTGAAAAACGTAACTCTTCCAAAAAGTATCAAATACGCCGGAGAATTAAGTTTTAGTTGCGTACAAGAACTACGTACTCCGCATCTTTTTTCAGGTCTGCCGTATGCATTTCTGTCGGATATAAGCGTATCCCCCGTAAAAAAACTTATTGTTGGAGATAATGAGTTTATTGTACCGGCATCTTTAAGTTACAAGACTTTGTATAGGTTAAATCAGCAATGCAGTAGTGGCTATTTTTGCAAATCCGATTTGCATGATTTGTATTACGGTGCGATAAGCACCGAATTAAAACAGGACACTGCATATTATATTTACAAACAGAGTCCGGGAGCAGATGCTAAACTTGAAAAGTACTTAAGACGCTGTGCAAAACAGATTGCGCTGCGATATATTAAAGAAAACAAGGATGATGAGTTCGCCGAATTTATCGGCTTTAAGTTGTTGTCAAAAGCAGCAATCAAACAGCTTTTGCAGGTCGCAAATGAGGCAGATAAGCCCTCAATTGTAGCATATTTGCTGACGCAGACGCAGGACAAACCGAGTTCCAAATTCACGCTTTAACGAAACACTTTTTCAACATTGAACCAGCTGTCTATGCGACAGCTGGTTCTTTTTTCTCTTTTTTTTGTTCTTTTTTAAGATTTTTTTGAGTATTCGTTTTCTCTTTTTTTGCATGCTTTTTTCTTTCTCTGATTTTTCTGCCGCAAAAAAACAGCCCTGCCCAAAGCAGGGCTGCCAATTAAGCAGCAGGATTATTCTTCTTTTGCAGATTCAAGCCATGAGTAATAAGCCCAGTCGATACACTCTCCTTCTGTCTCGCCATTTCCTTCGCAATATCTATCATATGCTTTTTCAGCAAGCTCTTCGGCAAGTTCTTCATCAGAAATTTCGCAACGCCCCATCATCTCACTTTTCATGAAATTTGTCACAAACTCTGCACTCGCTGCAGCCAGCTCTTCAGATGTTAACTCATATTCTTTTCCGTCTCGCACAATTTTCATATTATTTTTCCTTTCTGATTTTGTTATTTTTGCGGCAGCCTATTGTTTTCACTGCCGCAT
>ENA-OPCL01001351-OPCL01001351.1-human-gut-metagenome-genome-assembly--contig:-NODE-1351-length-18333-cov-9.357862_pt1 | contig 18333 bp, 19 predicted proteins | sample MGYA00241251_ERZ501482 | MGnify/ENA primary metagenome ERZ501482 (study PRJEB25962, sample SAMEA2042581) | human gut metagenome | biome: human gut; feature: human-associated habitat; material: faeces... | reverse complement strand
GAGAATTTAAAGGAATGTGACACCACAGAGGTGTTATCAGTTTTCGGTATTGATAGGAAGCAGATTGTTAAGCAGAAATGGAGAGATTTGCTAAAGGGGGTGTCTGTAAAATATACAGAATCAGTATACATCGTACTGATGGGGATAGAGGCACAGACAGATGTTCATTATTCGATGCCGGTTAAGACCATGATTTATGATGCCATGAATTATGGAGAACAGGTCAACGAGGCGAAGAAGCAACATCAGAAAAACAAAGATTATAAATCATCAGATGAGTTTTTATCAGGGTTTACACTTGAGGATAGGCTGACACCGGTGATTACAATTACATTATATCTTGGAACAAAAAACTGGGATGGTCCAAGAAGTCTTGTTGAGATGATGCCTCATATGGACGAGAGATTTCGGCCATTTATCAACGATTACAGGATTAATCTGTTGAATCCACTGGAGATTACGGATTTTTCCAAGTTCAAAACAGGTCTGAAACCACTGTTTGAAGTGCTGAAAAATGCGTCAGATGAGGGAAAGCTGAATGATTTAATTACAAAAGACGAAACCTTTACAAGGGTTGACGTTGAGACAGTAGCAGCTATCAATCTATTTGTAGGAACTGACATTAAGTATGATGAAAAGGAAGAGGTGGTAAATATGTGTAAGGCATGGGACGATCATAAAAAGCGTGGCATTCAGGAGGGAATGAAACAGGGAAGATGTCTTGAAGTATATTCGCTTGTTCAGGATGGTATATTAGACCCTGAGGTAGGGGCAAGTAGAGTAAGTATGTCATTAGATGACTTCGCAGACGCAATGCAAAAAGCAGGCTACAAACTTCCTGAGATGGTGTAGTATAATAGCTTAAAAGTATAGAAATTGCCCCAACTGATTTGTGTTGGGGCATGATTTTTATATTACAGGGGGAGTAGATGTATCTTGTATCTGTATATTTTACCATGTAGGTGATTAATAGATATTTGCAGGAATTTATTTTGAATATGAAAAGGAATAATTTATGAATTATATAGGCACACAGAATTTTGAAACAAAACGATGCTTTTTACGAAGAATCAAACTATCCGATTATACTATGATGTATGAAAATTGGGCTAAGTATGATGAAGTTTGCAGATACTATCCATTTAATCCTGTTGATGACATAGAAATATATAGGGACAAGGTAAAGCATTGGATATCTAATTATGAGTCGGATTCATATTTTCATTGGGTAATTGAGTGGAAAGAAACGGGAGAATTGATAGGAACAATTAATTTGGGAAATGTGGAAGAAGCATGTCATATGTGTGATACATGCTATATGCTGTCTCCCGGATTTTGGAATAAAGGCATTATGACAGAAGTATTGGAGGCTGTCTTAGATTATGCCTTTGATAGAGTTGGATTTAACAGAGTTCAGGCAGAAGTATTCTATGGAAATGATGCTTCCTCTGCGGTATTAAAGAAATGCGGCATGGTGTTAGAAGGCATTGCCAGACAAAAATACTATAAAAATGGTGAGTATATCGATACTGCTTTATGGGCAATTATTGTAGGTGATAGGTTATATTGAGACAAGAACTGATATTAAGTATGATGAAAAGGAAGATGTGGTAAATATGTGTAAGGCATAGGATGATCATAAAAAGCTTGGCATACAGGAAGGAATACAACAAGGCAGATGCCTTGAAATATATTCACTTGTTCAGGATGGTATATTAGAACCTGAGGTAGGCGCAAGTAGAGTAAGTATGTCATTAGATGACTTCGCAGACGCAATGTAAAAATTAGGCTACAAACTTCCTGAGATGGTGTAATAATTAGAACAAGGATGTTGATAGTAAATATCAATGTCCTTGTTTCTTTGTAGAGCTGTTATGGGTTTGAATTGTTTTTGGAATAGCAGGTTAATAAAGTGAAATTGAAAAATTTGGATCCACACCAAATCAGCATAGTGTCATTGACATTTTGCCAATGTGTAGTATAATACTTATACAAGAGATTGCCAGTTTGTCCTCCGGTGTCCTTCGGACCCGGGGGCTTTTTATATATAGGAGGTACCATGGCAGATAAATCATACAAAAAGTATTAAAAATTTCTCCGTTTTAGGGATTGTACGTGCCAAAGATGGCGCCTATACTTATGGAACTAATGATGCATACGCCATAGCTATAATGTTTGCGCTATTACTAAGCAAATCCGACTTAAAGGACTTTATTTCATCTATGAGAACTGCTTTTGGCAAACTTCAAAAACAGTTACATACCATTTCAGCCACAGATATCATGTCCATAATGGGTTATGATGCAAATTGGACGAACTTAGCAAACTTAATATAATATACATTTTGCCAGAGACACTGACCTCTGGCTTTTTTATTAAAACACCAGCATGGAAAGGGTTAGGCACTGTTAACATCAAAAGCTATATTCTGTGTAGCTGAAATGACAAATAAAAAAAATAAAGCAAAAAGTTTTAAAACTTGCAAGCAAAAGGGATCGAATCCGTACTTAATAAATAAAAGAGGGTTGTAATGGACGATAGAGAAATAATTAAACTATATAATTGCCGATCCGAGGATGCATTGCTAGAAACAGAGAAGAAATATGGGAAACTTGTATCATTTATAATTGGCAAGCTGATAAAGAATCAGTTAGATGTTGAAGAATGTACAAATGATACATATTTAGGTGTCTGGTTTACGATTCCCCCAAAAACACCAGATAACTTGAAAGCTTATATTTTAAAAATTGCAAGGAATCAGGCGCTAAAAAAGTATGAACATATTCATGCGGCAAAAAGAGATATAGATATGTGTTTGCCATATGAGGAATTGAGTAATTATCTGGCGAAAGCGGGAGAAGAAGATTGGGAAAATAATGAATTGAAAGATATTGTTGAGGATTTTTTGGAATCGTTGCAAAAACCTCATCGACAAGTTTTTGTATTAAGATATTGGTACTTTATGTCGGTAAAAGAGATTATGAAATGTTGTAATATGAGCAAAAGCAAGGTCGAAACAATCTTATTTAGAACAAGAAAAAAGCTGAGAGAACAATTAGCGGAAAGGAAGTATTTATGAAAACTTTGAAATCAGATATTTTTTATGCAATGAATGAAATTAACGATAAATATATCCTAGAGGCTGCACAATGTTTAGAGCAAAAAAAGAAAAGCGATATTTCCTCACAAAAGAAGATCAAACTATTTAATGAAAGTAACGCACATAGCCGTAAATGGTTGGCTCGCGTTGCAACTGCAATGGCGGTAAGTATCATTCTTTTTACAACAGGAGGAATTGCCAATGCAGCGACAGGAGAGAAACTGGTTCAATGGATTAATGGGCTGTTTGGTGCGGAATTAGTTACAGATGAAAACGAAGGATTGATCGGAAAAGAAGTCATAGATAATTCGGAACCGGAGGTTACGCATGGTGAAGAAAGCGATATAGGGAATGCTGAGGGAAGAGCTATAACTGAAAGCCATATTATAAAGAGTGTCGCAGATGATAATATTGTGCTGCCATTATCTGTTTCTGAGTTTAAGGTGGAGAATGATACGACACCTGAAATTATTATGACTAACGGAAGTATGGCAGTATTTTATCTGGAGGATTATGCAGGTTGGAATTGTAAAGCAGGGGATATATTAACCTTTTCGTTTGAAAAATATGAGTCAGATGCGGTTTCTAATCAGGCGCTGGTTATAGGATATATTAAAGATGGGGTTATGTATGACGGAGAAAGTTTTGGAAGTCTAAGCGGAAGTTACGAATTAAAAGTTAGAGAAGGGGGAGAATACAATTTATATATTATTAGCGCAACTTCCGATTATTTAACATTGAAACAAGGCACTATCAATCTTAGTAAATAGAGAGGAAAAGTCAAATGGATTGGAAAGGGAGTACATCTTACCAAACTCAATTTAATTCTGCCGTAAGCACATGGAATAATTATAAATCTGGTGTTATTCGCAAAGACGCTTGGAATACGATTAACGATGTTACCATTTCTGATTACAATGAGGTAAGCTCAACTGCTGGAGTTACTTCTTCGGCTGGTACAATTAAGTTCAATACATATCAGATGGATAATTTTACATCTGCTCAGAAACGGAATGTATGCACACATGAGTTGGGTCATGCCTTAGGATTAGCTCATAATGCGAAAGGCGATGTTATGTATGCGTATGTAAGCTCAGTAACAAGTCTTTCTGCCAACGACAAGGCTTCCTATGACGCAAGTTATAAAAGATATTAAAGAAGGGAGGAATATCTATGAAATTTCAGTCTAAAACCAAAATTGGTATTTTTATCGGAGCTGTTGTGATTTTGCTGGTTATTGGTGTGCTGTTTTTTTGCATTGCGAAACCTTCAACTTCTGACGAAATTAAGACATCATATTTGAGAGGTACTTTTTCGATTGATTATAGCGATCTGAATGCAGTTGTAGGCGATGCTGATTATGTATTCGTTGGTACGGTCGCAAGTGAAGAAGGTACTGTTTATAAAGATGCTGTTACGGTTGAAACAGACGATGGAAAGACTCGTGAAGTTTCCGGCCCATACACAAATTATACTGTGAACGTCACAAAAAATATCAAAGGCAATTTAGTTACTGACACGGCTATCCCGATTCAAAAATCTGGCGGACTTTCGGAAGATGGCTCACAATATTTTGTTTATGAGGGTGATGAGCTTCCGGTTGTAGGAAATGAATATATCTTTTTTGCTTATGCCCAGCCGGACGGGTCATTGTTAATTTCCGGTCCTGTTTCTAACATGAGTGTATCTGACAATACAAGCGATATTGCTCCTTTTAGCGATTCAACGGAATATAGCGACATTGTAGATGCGTATAATAATCAAGTCGATTCTGGACGGACTAGGTTTACTTCTTCTTATGAGGCAAAATAAATTAAAATTGCAGGAAATGTAAGAATGCTTTCCGATAGCTATATGATACTTATAACTTCGGATCAATGCGATCCGAAGTTATTTTTAGGCGTTGAAGAAATGACTTGAACATGTTTATATTGCCCGATAGTATCTTAAAAGGCATATTTTGATATGCTTTTTGGATTCACTTTAGTAATCAGTGTAAAAAGATTGCAGTATGGGCGAATTTAACTCGGTCGCGGAAAAACATGGTTTATATTGAAATGAGCTTTGGAGAAAGATGCCAACTATTCCAGCACTTTAAGTTTCTCTGTCAAGTAAGAATATTTTCCAGTAACTATATAATACTTATTTTTTGGAGCATACATGTTTGGTATATGGTAATTAGAGTGATAGGAAAAAAAACAGGAGGGGTCAATATGATTAAGAAAGTCATTAGCGTGGTAATTGCAATATGTTTGATGTTTATTTCAACCATTGGAAGTTCTATTCAGCCGATATATGCAGCATCATCGGCTCGGATTAATCCGGATGATATGTTGACAGTGCTGAACGATATAACAGTAGCGGGACAGTCATGGGAGAATATTGGTTTTGATTCGGAGGATATTGCCAATATAATGCAGATGCAAAGGAAAGATGACTCCATATTATGCGTCGTTGAACACGGACATAGCTAGATTATCAGTAGAAACAGTAGAAACATAGGCATTAGAAAACGCAATAGCAGGGCAAGGGTATATTCAATCTTATGCACAGAACGGTAATCCGCCAGCAACCACACAAGAACAGAATGAAAGGATGCAATATGTTACACAAGTAGCATTAGAGAGATATGGTAATACATATAACACAGCAGATTTTAACAAATATGTACTTTATCTTTATATGTCCCATTATATAGACAATCCTAATTATACTAAAGAAAGTCCAGGATTTGATAATATATATGCTTATGTTATTACTTCAGATGATATTACAGCATATGAGAATTTTATAGCACAAAGTAAGTTTTCTATGTTCTCTACAAATCTGGTTAATTTTATGGATGAGTTCAAGTCTGCGGTAAATAATTCGTCAGACATTCTAACCGCGGTGGATGAGGGAAAAGTTATATCCATAAATACCGCAAATGCGATATATGGTTTATCTACGTTTGATCCGGAAAAAACCGCATCAAGAGCAAAGTTAATTGTCACTTCATTTAAGGACCACTATGAGAGTACGGCTTCTGTAAATGAATTATTAAATGCAATGTATGTAGATTTGGAGCCGGAGGATGTCAGCCAACAGTATATTGATGCATGTGTTACGGGATTTTTAGGAGTATTGGCAGGAACAACATTATTTGGCTTTGGTATGTCAATATCGCTATGTTATTATAACGTGTATGCAAATTTGTACGATAAGGCAAAGCTAACAGTATTGCATTATTCATTGTCAGGAAGAGTGGCTATCAGGCTTGATGAACTGATTTGGGGCTAAGTTATGAACGACGACAATGAAAATGTGTTGATTATTGCATATAACTTGTTCTGCACCATACTAATACCAGCAGTAATAGTATTGACAGGAATTTGGTCTTTGGAGTCGGAGAGCGATTTCACACATGGACGAACAGGAGGATTGCCGATGGGGGCATTGACTGTATTCGTTCCAGAGGTTATATTGGGTTTGAAGTGGAAAATGAAAAGGGCGTTTACAATTCCATGCTGTATTGCGTGGTGTATCTTCCTTCTTAAGATGGCACATTATTTCTTTGCTGTGGTTACAAATGCACCAATTACATATTATGGAACGGTGTGCATTGTGCTGTTTGGATTAATGTGGAGTATAGTCATGGAATTGATGCAGGAATTAAAAGAATACCTTTTGGGGTTTCCACAGGAATATTGGTTTGTTCCGTGTTCTAATAGTTCAAGATATAACAAGGTGTTTCGCTTTATATGGTTAGTAGGCGTCGTTTTAGGAACGATATTTTTATTAATGATTAAATGGGGATGAGTCTTTGATAAAAGTTATATTTTATTTTTTGCTTGTAAGTATAGGAGCAGGTTTGGTGCAGATGAAAATACCGCTGTTTGGTCGTCATAGCAAGCGGTGGGAAGAACAAAATTATGCACAGCGGTTTGGCGGTATCTTTTTTCCGACATTCATTGCGCTTGTAGTTATCTTTTTATTTAATGAGTATAAGACGGCTCAATTACCCACTTTGAATGAAGAAATGCTGATGAATGGAGCGGAGTATTGTTTGGTAACTGATCTGAATGAGATAGGAGATGCGGGTTATGCTTATGAGATAAAAAGCGGAAGCTCACAAGAGGAGATTTGCGGAATTATATCAAGTATATGTATAGACTTAAAAAGGGAAGATGATTTGGTAAATGTCAGATATGAAAACGGAGAATATATTATCATCAGCAATGGCATAACAATAGGACGGGCTGTCATAAATGACAAAGCAACAACAGATTTGTTGAAAATATACTTTTGCAACTAAAAGTGGATGAGCGTTTCAGTGTAACCTTTAGGCGAGAATATCAAAAAATACAAAAAAATACAATTTATTCGGTTGACCAAATGATACTTTTGTCATATAATTTAATCAAAAAAATAGTAATAATTACTAATTTAAGTAGAGATTATTAGCAGGAGGTACCTATCATGGACAAGAAGATTACAGACAGCATTATTTACATCGGTGTGGACGACAAGGACATTGATTTATTTGAGAGCCAGTATGTTGTTCCAAACGGTGTTTCATACAACTCATATGTGATTATGGATGACAAAATTGCAATCATGGATACAGCAGATGCAAGAGTTACGGATAAGTGGTTTGCCAATTTGAGAGAGGCGCTCGGTGACAGAAAGCCGGATTATCTCGTTGTTTCCCATTTGGAGCCGGATCATGCTTCCAATATCCAGAAGGTTGCAGAGGCATATCCTGATATGCAGATTGTAGGTAATGCAAAGACCTTTAACATGATGGGACAGTTTTTCGATATAGACTTAACGGACAGAAAGGTTGTAGTGACAGAGGGAGATAAGCTTTCTCTTGGAAAGCATGAGCTTACATTCGTCATGGCTCCTATGGTTCACTGGCCGGAGGTTATGATGGAGTACGAGTCAACAGACAAGGTGCTTTTCTCAGCAGACGGCTTTGGTAAGTTTGGTGCGCTCGATACTGATGAGGACTGGACATGTGAGGCAAGACGTTATTACTTCAATATTGTTGGAAAGTATGGTGCTCAGGTGCAGGCAGTTCTCAAAAAGGCAGCAGGGCTTGACATTGAAAAGATTTGTCCTCTTCACGGACCGATTCTCACAGAGAACCTTGGCTTCTACATAGATAAATACAATACATGGAGCAGCTATCAGCCTGAGGATGAGGGAATCCTTGTGGCATGTGCTTCTATTCACGGCAATACAAAGAAGGCAGCAGAGCTTTTAGCAGAAAAGCTCAAGGCTACAGGTGTAAAGGTTGCATTTACAGACCTTTGCAGGGATGATATGGCAGAGGCTGTTGAGGATGCGTTCAGATACGACAGGCTTGTGCTCTGCGCATGCACATACGATGGAGGCATTTTCCCACCAATGGAGGATTTCTTACATCATCTCAAGGCAAAGGCTTATCAGAATCGTAAGATTGCCTTCGTGGAAAACGGTTCATGGGCTCCTACAGCAGCACGCCAGATGAAGGCTATTGTTGAGGGCTTCAAGAATATTGAGTGTGTTGAGCCGGTTGTTACAATTAAATCTACTCTCAATGAGGCATCTGAAAAGCAGATGGATGAGCTTGTTGCAGCACTTACCAGATAGAATTATGGATTAACGAAGACCCGGACGTTTGTCCGGGTTTTTGTATTAAAGTATATATAAATATGCTATCATACAATCAAAGAAAAAAGCCATAATAGTACAATGTCAAATGAGGTAAACTATATGCAGCAGCGAATTACCATAAATCTTAACACAGATAGCAAAACAACCGACAAAACCACTATTCTTGAATACTGCCGCAGTCACGGCATTGCAGGGATAGAAACACCGTGCGGTGGAAAAGGAACCTGCGGCAAGTGCAAGGTGACGGTGACAAAACCATACTATAAGGACGTGCTGGCCTGTCAGACGAAGATTTGTGACGGTATGGAAATTATTGTTGGGAGAAAAGAAAGCACTGGAACCAAAGAAGACAGCATGGTTGTTCTGACAAATGGAGGAAGCATAGCGGAAAAATTTAATGAGCATGTAAATGAGCATGTGAATAGGAATGTTGTTTTGAAGGAAGAGACCGCAAATGAATCTGAAAAAGTCGAATCAAATGAAGACACTCTGGCGGCCTGTGATATCGGAACCACAACAGTAGTCTGCTATCTGATTGATAAAGAGACCGGGCAGATTATCTCAACCAGAAGCGGTGCCAATCCACAGCGCAGCTTTGGAGCAGATGTACTTTCCAGAATTGATGCTGCAGCGAGGGCGGATGATAACGATAAAGCGAATGGCGGCCTGCAGATGATGCAGACACAGATAGTGTCCCTGCTTAACGGCTGGATATCAGAAATGCTCACGGAATGTGGCAGAACTAAAGTAAGCCGGTTTTCAGTTGCCGGAAACACAGTTATGTGCCATCTGCTTATGGGAATTTCACCGGAAAAGCTTGGCAAGGCACCGTTTATGCCGGATGAATATTTTGGCAGGGAATTTAATCCTTTGGATATAGGACTTGAAAATTGTCAAACCATGATTATATTTCCGGCTGTATCAGGCTTTGTAGGCGGAGATATTACAGCGGGTATGATGGAGACAGTGAACTGCAACGAGCTGACGCTATATCTGGATATCGGAACAAACGGTGAGATGGCGCTTGGAAAAGGCGACAGATATGTGTGCTGTGCCACCGCGGCAGGACCGGCTTTTGAGGGTGCGCAGATTGAGCTGGGTATGCCGGCGTCTAAGGGAGCCGTGGATAAGGTATGGCTGGAAGGGCGCAGAATTAAGTATTCGGTTATCGGAAATGATAGACCTGTGGGACTGTGTGGTTCGGGGCTTATCGATGCGCTTGCCGTTCTTCTGAAAGCCGGAATCATAGATGAAAACGGCACGATTTTAAGCGGACAGGAGCTTCCTATACTGTTTAGGTCGTATGTGTTTGAGGTGGAAGCGGAGGAGACCGCAAAGAGCACAGAGCCCTATCTCGCCGTTCATATTGCACCGGGAGTCTACATTACGCAGGAGGATATCAGGAAGCTGCAGCTTGCGAAGGGCGCGATAGCCGCCGGAATAGAAGTATTGTTTAAGGAATATGGCTGTAAGCCTTGTAATATTGATGTTCTCACATTTGCAGGAGGCTTTGGAAACTACATTGACAAAGCAAGTGCGGCTGCAATAGGATTGTTTCCACAGGAGCTTTTGGACAAGGCAAAAGAAGTGGGAAATGCGGCAGGAAACGGAGCTGTTTCGGCAGCTTTATCGCAGGAAGCCTGGGAAAGAGCACTGGAGATAAGCAAGGACATGCGTTATATCGAGCTGGCATCGTATCCGCATTTCGATGAAATGTATGTGGAGCATATGAATTTTTAAATAATTGAAAAATATATATTTTTACTTTATTGTTGGAGAAAATTGTCATATAATGACTTCGGGTGAGATTATATTTTAAAAGAAAAGCTGATAGGGTGATCAGCATCAGGAGGAATATCAATGCGTAAAACAAAAATTATCTGTACTATTGGACCGGCCAGTGAACATGAGGATGTCCTCACCAGGATGATAAAGGCAGGTATGGATGTTGCCAGATTAAACTTTTCTCATGGTTCACATGAGGAGCATCAAGGCAAAATAGATTTAATAAAGAAGGTAAGACAGAAGCTTCATATGCCAATCGCAATCATGCTTGACACAAAGGGACCTGAGTATCGTATCAAGACCTTTGAAAATGGCAAAATAGAGCTCAAGGATGGAGATACCTTCACACTTACCACTGACGATATTGTAGGAAATCAGGAGAGAGTATCAGTTAATTACGAGAATCTGATTAAGGATTTAAAGGTTGGTGACCGTGTGCTTGTTGCGAACGGAATCATCATTCTGCAGGTCAGAGAGCTTAAAGGAAACGATGCAATCTGTGATGTTATCGCAGGAGGTACACTTTCAGACAGAAAGAGCATGAACTTCCCGAATAAGGTCATGAAGCATGCATATTTAAGCAAGCAGGACAAGGATGATTTGCTTTTTGGTATAAAAAACGAGGTGGATTATGTTGCCGCATCATTCGTTTCTACAAAGCAGGATGTAGCTGATCTGAGAAGCTTTTTGGATGAAAACGGTGGAGAGGACATTGATATCATCGCAAAGATTGAGAACCGTTCAGGTGTAGATCATGTGGAGGAAATCTGTGAGATAGCAAATGGAATCATGATAGCCAGAGGTGATCTCGGTGTTGAGATTCCGGGAGTTGAGGTGCCTGCAATACAGAAGTATCTTATCAACAAGTGCCGTATGCTTGGTACACGCGTAATCACAGCAACAGAGATGCTTGAGTCCATGATTCACAATCCGCGTCCTACAAGAGCTGAGCTTTCGGATGTAGCCAATGCGGTATACGACGGCTCATCAGCTATCATGCTTTCGGGAGAGTCTGCAGCAGGTAAATATCCTGTAGAGGCTGTAAAAAATATGGCAGAGACAGCAGAGTATACAGAAAAGCAGATAAACTACGGCAAGAGATTTGCCAATGCGGATTTCCAGACAAAAAGCATAGTTGACGCTATCTCACATGCTACATGTGCCATGGCAATAGATGTGGATGCGAAATGTATCGTAGTCAGCTCGCTGACAGGACGTACAGTGCGCATGGTCAGCCGTTTCCGCTGCCCTGTTGATATAATAGGCATGACAACCTCTGAAAAGGCATGGCGCAAGCTGAACCTGAGCTGGGGTGTAAAGCCGGTTCTGTGTGAGGAATACAACTCAATGGAGGTTATGTTCTACAATGCGATGAACGAGGCAAAGAGTGTCATGAAGCTCAAAAAGGGTGATCATATAGTGCTCACAGGAGGTCTCATCAATGGTAAGACAGGCAACACCAATGTGATTAAGGTTGAGACAGTTTAGTACATTTATACTATTGATTAAATCGTATATATGTCATATAATTCTTAACGATTAATAAAAACAATAAATTTAAAATAAACAATTTCGAGATGAAGTTTGCAGGAAAACGGCAGCGATTTTACCTTATCAAAGCCTACCGAAGGAGTAAAACTCTCAGGTGCCGCAGCAGGCGGTGCAACTGTAAATGGATCGACTCTCTGGAGACACCCGCTTGGCGGGGGCCGAAGGTGCAACGTACGAATAGGAAGCAGTAGGAGTGCAGTGACTATGAATATATCATGGCACAGGCTGCTTCTCGTACGAATCTCTCAGGCAACAGGACGGAGAAGATATTGGACAGATATTCTTAAGATAATCTTCTTAATCCCATGTATCAGACTGTATATGCAGCGTATATGGGGTTTTTTATTTCAATTCACGTAAGTGCTGCTAAGCCTGCTTTTTCAATTGTTTCCGGATGAAATTATTTATATCAATAGTATTTGCTCAAAACACAAGGACCTTGTGTTTAGATAAAAAAGAGAGGCAGGAGTATTTCAATGTGGAACACAATCAACATTTTTCTTAAAGCAGTGGACGATTTCGTCTGGGGAGTGCCGCTCATGGTGCTCATCATGGCAGGAGGTATAATGCTCACAGTTCGTCTGGGGCTTCTTCAGATGAGAAAGCTTCCTCTGGCACTAAAGTGGATGGTCAAAAATGAAGAGGGCGGCGATGGCGAGATTACGAGCTTTGGCGCACTCTGTACCGCGCTTAGCGCAACAATCGGAACCGGCAACATAGTCGGTGTAGCAACTGCAGTCGGTGCAGGAGGACCAGGAGCACTTTTCTGGATGGTGCTTGCAGCCTTCTTTGGCATGGCAACAAAGTATTCAGAGGGACTTTTGGCTGTAAAATATCGTGTCATCGGCAAGGACGGACATAGTCTCGGCGGACCATTCTACTACATAGAGCAGGGAATGGGTGCAAAATGGAAATGGCTTGCAAAGATATTTGCATTTTTCGGAGTATGCGTTGGACTTTTCGGAATAGGAACATTCAGCCAGGTAAACGGAATATCAAGTGCTGTAAACAACTTTTTTGACCCTAAAAACCAGCATACAGTAAAGGTTTTACCGTTCCTTGGTGAGTATTCATGGTCGGTTGTCATTGCTTCGCTTGTACTGGCATTCTGCGTGGCAGCAGTGCTTATCGGCGGAGTAAAGCGTATTGCAAGTGTCAGCCAGATAATAGTTCCTTTTATGGCTGTTATATATATTGTATTTGTGCTCGTGCTTGTGGTATGCAATATCACAGCGGTTCCGGCAGCGTTTGCTACAATAGTAAAGGCAGCGTTTTCACCGAAGGCCATAACAGGCGGTGCCGTGGGAAGCTTTCTTGTTGCAATGCAAAAGGGTGTTGCCAGAGGAATCTTTTCAAACGAGGCAGGACTTGGTAGTGCCCCGATTGCAGCGGCAGCAGCCCAGACAAAGGAGCCTGTACGTCAGGGACTTGTCAGCATGACAGGAACCTTCATTGATACAATAGTTATATGTACACTTACAGGACTTTCCATCGTGCTCACAGGCGCATGGCAGGTTGACGGACTCGAGGGTGTGCAGGTTACTACATACGCATTCCAGAATGGCCTTCCTTTACCGAAAGAGTTATCAGCATTTGTACTTATGCTGTGTCTTGTATTTTTTGCCTTTACAACTATACTCGGTTGGGATTATTATAGTGAGCGGTGCTTAGAGTATTTGAGTGGCGGAAGGATGAAATATGTAAAGGTTTATCGCTGGATATATATACTTGCAGTTTTCATCGGACCTTATATGACTGTAAGTGCGGTGTGGACTATCGCTGATATCTTCAACGGTCTCATGGCTCTGCCAAATATGATAGCGCTGTTTGCTCTTAGTGGTGTTGTTGTTAAGGAGACAAGGCATTTCTTCGAGAGACATAGAAATGGAGAAATCGAGGATTAATTATGTTTTATATTTTGCGACATGGAAGAACAGATTGGAATGAGGAGCACAGACTGCAGGGTGAGGTGGATATCCCACTCAACGAAACCGGCAGGCAGATGGCTTACGATGCCGCAGAAAAATATAAGGATATAGATTTTGACATATGCTACTGCTCCCCGCTTAAGAGAGCACAGGAGACGGCAAGGATTTTTCTTGCAGACAGAAACCCTGCAGTAGAGATTATCACTGACAACAGGCTTCACGAGATGTGCTTCGGTGATTATGAGGGAGTGAAGAACATCAGGCAAAAGCCCGAATGCCCTGTCTACCTGCTCTTTGAGGAGCCGGAAAAATATGTGGCAAAGGACGGCGCAGAGAGCTTTGAGGAGCTATATCACAGAACAGGCGAGTTTATAGAGCAGGTGCTGAGACCGCAGCTTGAGGCAGGCAAAAATGTGCTTGTCGTGGGACACGGTGCAATGAACTGCAGCATAGTCAATCAGTTTCGCGGCACACCTATAAAGGATTTCTGGAAGGATATGCAGGGAAACTGCGAGCTGCTTAGGGTTGAATAAATTTAGGGGTAATCAAACTTTATGAGGGTCTGATGTTATACCAGACCCTTTTTGTAGTTATTCTATTTCGTATTCTTCAGGGTATGGGATTATATGATTTTTATACAGAGTCAGATAAGAGCTTTGGTGGTTCAATAAAAGCTCTGAAAAATTTTACTGGATTTGGGAAAAATTCGAAAGCCTTTTCAATTTTTGATAAATATGGAACAAAGACTGTAAAAACAATTGAAGACATTGTTGGTTTGATTGGAGGTTAATATGAATATTTTGGTTGACAGTGGACTAAAAAAGAAAATTCAAATAGAGAATCGTAAACATAGAAGAGGTATTTATTATTTGTGGCTTTTTGAAAAAATATCTTTAGTTGTGGTTATTGCATATGCGGTATTATTTCCAATCTATTGCGTGGTGACAGGTTATTTTGTTTCAACAAATATGAGAACAGGGCAGAAGAGTTATTTTGCAGTATCTATGTTTACAACTTGTATTGTGGGCATGGGGTTGGCGGCTGTATTATTTATCTATGTACTTAGAATACGACTTGAACACACATTTATAGTTGGTCGTATTGATGAGATGATAGAAATTGTTGATGATAAATTATTTTATGTATTTAGAATAAAATATCAAACACCTGCAGATAAAAGAAATATTGTTGTGATTGATTTAAACAGAATAAACAATTTGGGCTATGACGATAAGCTGTTCGAAATAAGCATCGATGGAATGATGGTTGAGAAAATAGTTAATACATCTACTGATGTTCACAAAATAAATATAACTGAGATGGTGGATAGTAATATAAAGATAAATGATTATTTTACACCTTCGTTGTACGAGGTATTAAAATCAAAGATTAACTAGGGATTTATATGGCTTCAAGTAGTTGGTTAAAAACTCAACGTAGTGGAAAAGTTTCCGAAAGGGGGGAAAAACTAAATGAGTGAAGTTAGGATTGTATATTCGTCTCTGGAGGATGCGGTTGATTATGCGTCAAAAGCAAGAACAAAAATAGATAATTATATTACTCAAATAGGAAAAACTATAAATGCACCTATAAGTAATTTGAATGGATCTGATTCATATGAATATGCACAATCAGCAGCTAATTTAGCATCACAAAAAACAAATGATTTAGCAGCTAAGAAAACGTATTTTGTTAATTTGGAGAATTCACTTAATTGTGTTATTGCAACTGCAAAATCTGTTGATTCTACAGTTGCAACTAATATCTCATCAATAGCTGAAGGATACATTGAAAAAAGAAAGTGGTATGAGGCGGCGTTGATTTTAATGACCTGAGTATGATTTGACGTTTACTAATATTTATTTATAAGTAAATGGGTATTATATTATAAGTAATACTAAATTGACCACATAGCCTTATGCTCGTAAAATAATTTTGTAAATTTTTTATTAAATAAGAGTATAATTATTTGGAGGAACCAATGAAAAAGACAACGAACTCTTCACCTTACCAGTTTGAGGGCAGAATACCTCTGTCTCAGGCTATTCCGCTTGGACTGCAGCATGTTATGGCTATGTTCATCGGAAACCTTACACCTCTTATCATTGTTATGGGAGCATGCGGGCTCACAGCGGACGCTGGCTTTGCGGAGCTTAGAACTGCTCTCTTACAGAATGCAATGATTATCGCAGGTATTGTAACATTAGTACAGATGTTTTCCATCGGACCTGTCGGAGGAAAGGTACCTATCGTTATGGGAACCTCTTCGGGCTTTCTTGGAGTATTAAATAATACAGTTGCAGCGTGTGGCGGCGGAGTTATAGCATATGGTGCTATTATGGGAGCCTGCCTTGTAGGAGGTATCTTCGAGGGCATACTCGGAGCCTTCTTAAAGCCTTTGCGCAAGTTTTTCCCGGCAATCGTTACAGGCTCAGTTGTTATAGCAATCGGACTTTCACTCCTTGGAGTGGGAATCAACTACTTCTGTGGTGGAACAGGCAAAAATGATTACGGCTCACTGCCTAACCTTTTTATTGGAATGGTTGTACTTATAGTAATCGTGCTTCTTAAGCATTTTGCACCATCGCGCAGTATTTTTTCATCATCTGCCATCCTTTTTGGTATCCTGGCAGGATATGTTGTAGCAATCATTATGACACTTACCATGTCACACACAGGTGTGACCGCTGACGGTGTTAAATACACATACTCATGGGTTGTAAACTTTGATGAGGTTAAAAATGCGGCATGGATAGCAGTTCCAAGCTTTATAGGCTTTGGAAAGCTGTCAGATGTGGGAATTTCCTTCCATGCCAATGCAATCATCCCAATCGGTATCATGTTTATCGTTACTGCAATCGAGACAGTTGGCGATATCTCAGCCTGTGTGGAGGGTGGAATGGACAGAGAGGCTACAGATTCAGAGCTTTCAGGCGGTGTTATCTGTGATGGTCTTGGTTCATCATTTGCAGCGCTTTTCGGAGTACTGCCAAATACCTCATTCTCACAGAATGTAGGTCTTGTTTCAATGACAAAGGTTGTCAATAGATTTGCTATTTCAATGGGAGCTATATTCCTTGTTATTTGCGGCTTCTGCCCAAAGATTGGAGCTCTCATGTCAATCATGCCTCAGTCAGTGCTCGGCGGAGCTGCTGTTATGATGTTTGCCTCTATCCTGATTTCGGGAATTGAGCTCATCACAAAGGAGCCAATCGGCAGCCGTGAGATTACAATTATCTCAGTAGCAATCGGTTTAGGCTACGGACTTGGCGCTACAACCGGTGCTACATCACATCTGCCATACTATGTACAGCTTATATTTGGCGGTTCAGGTATCGTGCCTTGCTCACTTTGCGCTATTCTTCTCAATATTATTTTGCCGAAGAAGTCAAAGAACGCGCCATATATGTGGGATATGGACGAGAAAGACGATGTGAAGCGTGTTGATGACTAACGCTTAGGATTTTGAAGCCGTCCGGTGCATTAAGTACCCCGGCGGCTTTATTGTTGTGCGCCTAGCGGCGCACGTTTCTAACGGGTTAAAGTCCCGAATCCGCCCGGTAGTGGGAAGGATATAGCCGAAGGCAAGGGTGTCCATCGTGAGATGGAATCTGAAGGAAGCCGGATGTGGGGAACATACTAACCCATGGGCAAATCTCTGGTCTGACGAACAGAAATCACATCAGGCTACAGTTAAGGATAAGGTTGCCTAACAAACTAAAGTCCAATAACTACTCGGAATTAACTGTGGTAAATGTGGCAGATGGATGGAGAGAAAGAAACGTGTGGTACCCGGGGAGGTCTGTATGGTACGCTCTGAAAGGAGTAACCACTGCACAAGGAAACGAGGCAGTGCTGAGCATACAGAAGTCAGCAGAGGTCATAGTAGGCCGAAAGGACGAAGGACCGAATCAGTAGGAGTCTTTAATACGACCGGGAAAGGAGGAAAGAGCAGATGAACGCAGAAAACAAAGAAAGCTGCTTACAAAAGGATAGTGCGGAACACGAAGAATATGTGAGAGCGCGCCGCTCTTTCAATCGGATATGGAAGGAAAGAGACAGTGCACAGCCGGAACTCCTGGAGAAGATACTGAATAAGGATAACTTAAACAGAGCGTTCAAGAGAGTAAAGGCAAATAAGGGAGCACCGGGAATTGATGGAATCACGGTTGATGAAATAGGTGCATACCTTAGGGAAAATCAGAAGGAACTTATGGAAAGAATCAAAGGGGGGAAATATACCCCAGACCCGGTAAGACGAGTTGAAATTCCCAAACCAGATGGTGGAATACGAAAGCTTGGTATTCCAACAGTAAAAGACCGTATTTT
>ENA-OPCL01001336-OPCL01001336.1-human-gut-metagenome-genome-assembly--contig:-NODE-1336-length-18443-cov-6.462095_pt1 | contig 18443 bp, 20 predicted proteins | sample MGYA00241251_ERZ501482 | MGnify/ENA primary metagenome ERZ501482 (study PRJEB25962, sample SAMEA2042581) | human gut metagenome | biome: human gut; feature: human-associated habitat; material: faeces... | reverse complement strand
CTGCTACAAAGGGTGCTGTCAACCACCCTATGATGTAACGCCACTTTAGATAGCAATATCTATTGGGGTTAAAGGTCGGAGGTGTAAACCGTTAATACGACTGGGCAGTTACAAGCCCATGACCTTTAGGTCGTGGGTAGTTGACCATGTGTGATGAATAATATACTAAGATATGAAGGACAGGCATCACTTGCAATGATTGGACTCACATCTGGTTCTATTATTAATATCTTTGGTGATTATATTTTTATGCGCATATTTCATTATGTCGTCAGGGATTAAATAGTATCAGTGTTATGACTCTTAACTTTGCAGCAGGAATCTATGGAGATGAAGCGATTGCGGCAATGAGTGTTGTGAGTCGTATATCTAATCTCATCTTCTCAGTAGGAGTAGGAATAGGTCAGGGTTTCCAGCCAGTATCAGCATTTAGCTATGGTGCTAAACGATATGACCGTTTGAAACAGGCATTTATCTTCACTGTGACTCTTTCTACTATTCTATTAAGTATTATTAGTGTCATCTGTTTATGCTTCACAAAACCGCTTCTCTTCCTCTTTACACAGGATAGTCAAGTACTCTCTATTGCGCAGCTTGCGATGAAATTTGAATGTATTGCGATATTCTTTATGGCTATTAGTATTGGCGCAAATATGTTATTCCAAAGTATTGGTAGAAGCGTCATAGCGACATTCCTAGCTGCTTTAAGAAGTGGTTTGGCTTTTATCCTACTTGTTATTCTATTGCCTCACATATGGGGTATTACAGGCTTAGCCTTATCTCAGCCATTGGCTGATTTATGTGCAAGTATTATTCCTATTCCCTTTATTTTTAGTTTATTCAAGGAATTATCCTAAAACTGTGGTATAATCGTTTCGGTGATTAAAATGAAAAATATGAAACAAACAATATTAGAATATGTAAAAGTTATTCTTGTGACAGTGATTCTTACATATGGTTTCTTATTCTTTGTCCAGATTTCTCATGTAGAAGGACAATCTATGGAACCTAATTATCATGAAGGAAACATCGTCTTAGTCAATAAACAGTTCTATCATTATGATGATGTAAAATATGGTGATGTTATCATTGCAAAATGTAATATATTAGGACAGCAGAGACAGATCATTAAAAGAGTCATTGGCAAGCAGGGTGATACAATAGAATGTATTGATCATGAACTTTATCGTAATGGTAAGAAAGTCAATGAAACATATATCAATGAACAAATGACAGACAGTAATTGGACTTATACAGTTCCTAAAGGTGATGTCTTTATTATGGGGGATAATAGAAACCATTCTACAGATTCCCGTTATATAGGTGCTGTTTCTTTTAAGAAAGAAATAGTTGGTAAAGTATTCTTTAAGGCCTTCTAGTAAAGGTCTTTTTTATATTACAGATTAGATTTCACTAACTTAGCAAGCCAAAAATAGGAATTTACTAAATTCCATAAATAATAACGCTTACATATGATAATTACAAAATTAGGCTTTGCATATTGTAAATTTCTCTGTTATTATGGGGTAAAGTAGATAGGAGCTAACATAATCTATTTAGAAAGGATGAAAAAATGGCTAAGAAATTCGAAATTACTAGAGGTAATGCAATCTTAAACTTCTCTGAAGAATTCTGTCAGAGTAGATGTGAATTAGTGGAAAGTGAATCTTTCTCTAAAGTATTGGAGAAATTCATTAAGAATCAGCGCAGATTAGAAACACAGTTATATATTTATTTACATGAACGCAATGCGGATGATTTCTTCTTATTAGGAGATTTAAGAAGCATTTTCAAGTTATTACTTGTACTTGATGCAGAACAGGTTTGTGCATTAAGACCAGAATATGCAGTGTATTTTGAAGATCGTGATATGTTCGTAAAGTTAATTGAAGACATTTATTTATACTGGAGAAAACTTCAGAGATATGCAATTGTTTTCAATGACTCAAAGAAATCAGGTTACCAGAGTGTACAGTTTGCTGACGCTCAGGAAGCATTTGAAAAACTTGTATTAGAAGTATATCGTTCAATGCAGAGAGCTGTAGGTAAGAACGATAAGGTATTAAGACAGATTACAGCAGGTGTGAATGCTGGTTTAACTGTTACTCACTTAACTACAGGTTTACCTGATGATTATGAATGTTTAAAGGATGTTCCATTCATTGAACAGGTTGTTATTCATCCACCATTTATCACTTATTCTAAGAGAAACAAAAGAGATGGTGTATTCCCAGAAAGTAGAACAAACCCAGTTACTGACTTAACATTTAATCCTGATCAGTGGTTATGTTACCCTGCAAAGGTTGGTAAGTTATTATGTTTCGTTTACTTCAATACTAAGTTTATGGCACAGGGTGTTACTTTATGTAACTTATTTGAACTTGCTGATGAATCAGAATATAGACATAATAAACCAGATCTAGTATATGTATATGGTTATGAAGACGGTAAGAAGGATCAGTCATTCTTCCAGGATGACAAGAATGATATGATGGTTGCTAAACTATCAGCAAGTGATGAATTCGACTACTTTGGATATATGAAGAAGATGTGTTTAACACTTCACAACGTATCTAACATCAACCACCATAAATTACCTATCCATGGTGCTATGATCCAGATGAAGTTACATGATGGTTCTGAAAAGAATATCGTTGTAATGGGTGACTCTGGTGCTGGTAAATCAGAAACTATTGAACAGATCAAGGCTTATGGTGAAGCTTATATCGAAGATATCAAGACTATCTATGATGATATGGGTTGCTTATCATTAGTTGACGGTAAAGTAAAGACTTCAGGTACAGAAGTTGGTGCCTTCGTTCGTCTTGATGACTTAGATGCTGGTTACAGCTTTAAGGAATTAGATAGATCTGTATTCATGAACCCAGATAAGGTCAATGCACGTATCGTAATTCCTATTACTGATTATAAGGATGTTATCGCTGATCATGATGTAGATATCTTCTTATATGCTAATAACTATGAAGCTGAAGGTGAAGCCTTAGAATTCTTTGACAATGAAGAAGATGCATTAAAGGTATTCAGAGCTGGTAACCGTATGGCTAAGGGTACTACTACTGAATATGGTTTAGTTGGCTCTTATTTCGCAAACCCATTTGGTCCAGTTCAGAGAAAAGAACAGACAGAACCATTATTACAGGAATTCTTCCATAAGATGTTTGAACAGGGGGTACAGGTTGGTGTACTTCGTACAAGACTTGGTATTAAGGGTAAGGAATATGATGGCCCTAGAACTGCTGCAAAGACTATCTTACACTATGTAACTGGTGATAATGATCTTAAGGAATTACCAGAAGAACAGTAATAGCTCAGACACTTCAAGATTATTCTTGAGGTGTTTTTTTATACAAAAATATATGAATTTGATTATCCACTCTATGAATACGCTTACAGTTATGTTACTATTTTAACAAGGAGGCTTCAATATGGGTAAATTAGATAATAAAGTCGCTATCGTCACAGGCGGTAACGCAGGTGTTGGTAAAGCTATTGCAAAATTATTTGCAAGTGAAGGTGCAAAGGTTGTTATTTCAGCAAGAAGAAAAGAAGTATTAGAAGAAGTAGGTAAAGAAATTGAAGAAGCAGGAGGTACTGTATTATGTGTACCTACTGATATTTCTAAGATTGATGATGTAAAGAACCTAGTTTCTAAAACTGTAGAAGCATTTGGTAAAGTAGATGTATTAGTGAATAATGCAGGTGTACTTGATAAAGGATTAAATGCGATTGATCGTATTGATTATGATGACTTAAATAGAGTTATTGATATTAACCAGAAGGGTACAATGTATTGTATGTCTGAAGCATTAAAGGTTATGACAAGTGGTGCTTCTATTGTAAATATTGCAAGTGTTGCAGGTCAGTTTGGTGCTGGAGGAGCAGTTTATGTTTCTACAAAAGCCGCTATTATTGGTGTTACTAAACATACTGCAATGCGTTTTGCGAAAGAAAATATTCGTTGTAATGTGATTTGTCCAGGTAGTATTACTACAGATATGGCAGCAGGTTTAACACCTGATACAATGGATATGAAGATGATGGGTGCTATGAGTGCTCATAGTGATTTATCACTAAAACCATGTAGTCCAGAAGATGTTGCAAGAGTCACTCTTTTCTTAGCAAGTGATGATGCAGCACCTATTACAGGACAGGTTGTAGTCACTGATTATGGTGTAGACTTATAATAGAGTGCAGCTTAGGCTGCACTTTTTCAATGTCTTTTATGCTAGAATTTATGTCTCTTGTGCAAGAATTATAGGCAATAAATCATATCTCATATAGAGTTGAAGTGTAGAAAGGAGTGAAATGATGAAACTCAAGAAAATATTAGTCATTCTTATAACACTTATTGTTGTTGTGATTGTCTCTACGCTTCTTCATTATCAGAATATGAATTATATATCTGAAAACTGGAATATTGACTTCCCTTCAGAAAATACCATTGTCTATCAAGTAAAACCTTCTCCTTCATTTACTAATGATGGAATATATTATGAGGTACAGGAAGTTAAAAATAAAAATCTTCCCATTACATTGAATAATAAGAAGAATAATGAAATAGAAGAAGAATTCAATAAATATATCATAGAAGCAAAAGTATCACAAAAGCAGCTGCCAGACTTCATTCAGGATTATAAGTATTATAAGAAAAGTGATGTAGGAAGATCATTGATTGTAGTAGCTCAGGATCAATTGCTGTATATTGCATCCTATAACCTATAAGAAAACGCCTCGTTAATGAGGCGTTTTTAAGCGGATATTTTTAGTTTTATCATTACAATTTATAATGAATTGATTATCTTGAACCTTTAATCTTATTTCTGTATGATCTGTTACATGTTCTCTAATGAATATTTCCATCTGTTCAATAATATCTGTATTATCCAAACGTGCATCAACAGGAATCATGACTATCATCTTAATATCATAATCTTCTAAACTTTGCATAAGAATAGTTAGCCTATGATCGAAAATAGGATTATTAGTATGAGATACAAATTGTTTATGCATTAAATCATCTATCTATTTCTCAATAAACAGATGTGTTTCTTCATCAGAATTTACATGATCAAGCTTTCTTAATACATAAAGCATACGATGTTCTTTCTTTAATAAAGAGTCATATATATGATTGATTCGATCATTATTTTCTCTTTGTATTCTTAACTTCTCTTTTTCTAAGTAATTCTGTCTATATTGGAAAAATAGAAAAATAAATAATAAACTTAATACAAACACCAATACAGTCATTAAGATGATTGTAGATTGGGGTAGTCTAATAAAAGAAAGAGCTTGCATTAATAAAGAGATTAATACAAGTAATACAATCCCAATAAGACCAAAGGTCTTATTCTCTTCGAGGAAGGAAAGATTATTTTTATTGTATTTTAATATCTTTAATAAGCCTAAGGAAATCATACAATAAAGAATTCCGAAGGGAAGTCCATAAAATTCTTCTAAATTAAATATGTTTAATAAACGAACATATAAGAGATTCACAAAAATTAAGGCGGTTAAGAATAGAAGTGTTGTAGAAATACTATAAAGTACAGCTTTATATTTATAAATATAAAGCATACATGCATGTGTTATACATATAAGAATAATCAATAAAAAGTTGTTGATGAAGAAAGGATCCGAAAAAATAGCCAGTTCTGTGAAAGTAAGAGGAGTGCAAAGAATTGTATAGGAATACTTTCTTTCGGGTATTAAAGCACTGCTGATGCAAAAACAAAACATTGTGATACTTATAGTTGAAAATAAGAAATCAAATATCATAGTTTTTTGTACTCCTTGTAATGATGTAAAAAGTTGTTTTTATAAATACGTCCTACAGAAAGATTTTCATTGTTATATAAAATAATATTACGATTGTAATCTTCTACATATTGAAGGTTAATGATCATATTTTTTTGAATCTGAACAAGTGTTGTATTGATATAATCATTACAGAAATCTTTAAGAGTACCAGTTGTCATATAGTCTTCTTTAGGTGTATGTACAACTAGATCATGACCAATAGAAACAATTGAATGGATATCTTGAATAGGAATTTGTAATGAACGTTTACTATCTTTAAGTGTAATAGAAATATAAAGAGTAAGTAGTTTCTCTTTTAACTGCTTAAAGACAATATTCTTATCATAATCATAATGGTTCTTTCTTATGAATTGAAAAGGTTCAACCTGGAATGTATTAAAGACAAGATTCTCGTGACTTGATGTGAATATAACCAGACAGTTATGTTTATCTTTATGATATTTTGCGATTTCAATACCATTCTTATCATTTAATTCAATATCCATGAATATGATATCATATGTTCCTTCTATTTGATCAAAATGGTCAGTTACCACATTTATAATCATATTAGGATTATGAAAGTATTCACTTATATCTTTTTCTAGCTGCATTGCGAAAGCAATATTATCATCACAAATCAGTATATTCATAACGTCACCTCTGTAATATTTTAGCATATTATTTTATTAGATTGGAGAGAACTTTTTTGTGGAATGTCTTTTATGCACGAAAATGTGTCTCTTATGCGAGAATTATAGGCAATTTTAAGGTCATAGGATAATATTTAGTTAACATCTAGATGGAAATAAAAAAGAGGAAGGTAAAAAGCAATGAAAAAAAATAATAATGATTGTCTTGTCATTTCTAATGATCTTAAATATTCCAATGAGTCGTGTTCATGCAGATAATACTGTAGAACAGATTTTAGATAATTACACATATGAGATATTTGAAAATGATGAAAAAAGATTTGTGGATGTAATTAATAAAGAAACAGAGCATGTGGATTATATTATCTATGATAAGAATACCGGAGTACTTACAATTAATGGGGAAGTTCAAGATTGTATTGTGACTATTAATCAGCCCAATGGAGCACGTTCGGTTTCAAATGCGGCTACTTGTAAAATTAATTTTACTGTCGATTTTCAAACTGTTGGCGTTTTAGCAGGTGCTATATTAGCGATTTTGGCTGTAGCTACTGCTGTATCTACTTGTGGTGTATCAGTTGCACTTTTTAAAACAGCTGTTTCACAAATCTCAAAAGCATACAGTTATGGAAGTTTAGCAGCTTATTTAGTGCCTGGTGCCAAAGTTAAAGGTTATTTCAAATATACATTACAGAGAAACAGTAATGGATCTTCACGTTATGCGAATAGAGGCCTAACTATGAAGTTTGGTAGTGGGCCAAATAAGTCATACAGTTTTGGAAATGGTGGATGGTGGTCTAGTACTAAACCTTATAGTATGGATGATTAATAAGTCGTGACTAATCTCACGTTTAAACATTAGAATTTTATCTAACGATACGGCATACCTCCTCGCCTCTATATAAAAACTGAAGAGGGAGGGGGATGTCGATAATGCATTTGATTGAGATATGACTATCAATCAAAAAGGGTATAATATAGGGAATTTTTTTCTCGAATCTCATATGAAGATTTGATTTGAAATATCTAACAAACATCATGTAAATATATACTAGATTCAGTACGGTATTCACAGTATGATATTTGGCAATTTTCATACCATAGCATTTAAATATCGCTCAATCATATTGAGTTATACTCATTGTATTTGATATGACAGTCTTAAGATATCATTCTTAATGACAGAATAGAAATCAGACGCAATCCCTAGCGTCTAATAAAAAAATAATATACTATTATATGTAGGAGGTTATTATGAAAAAAATTCTAAATTATTTTACTGGTGTAATCATTACATTCCTATTTCTAATATTTAATGGGCTTGATGCGATTCCATCAAAGTATCGTTTAGGAATAGCTGCAGTTATTTTGATTTTTGATGCAATAGTACTTGCTTATGAGCTTATTAATAGTATGAAGAAAAACAAATCCGCAAAAGTATTACTTCAAGAGAATATTTGTATGATCAGTACATTTATGATTTTACTGATTTTGAGAATAAGTCATCTTTCTCAAGAATGTAAGTTTGTGATTGCAGGGGTGGTAGTCTGTTATATTATAATAAGTATAATCTATAATCATAAGAAAAAGGTGGAAATTGAATAATCCACCTTTTTAGCTTATAGTTTAATTTCTTCATCACATCTTGAAGCAAGTTCTAAATCGTGTGTGACCATAATGACTATCTTACCTTTTCTAGATAACTTATAGAGAATATCAAAGACGATATCTCTATTTTCTTTATCTAGGTTACCCGTTGGTTCATCACATAATATGATTTTTGTATCATGTAATAAGAGTCTTGCCAGGGCAATTCTTTGTTGCTGTCCACCAGATAACTTATATATCTTTTGCGTTATTGGTGTTTCTATACCCACTTGTTTTAATACCTCAGGAATAAGAGAATATTGATCCTTCTTTAAAATCATCTTTAGATTCTGTTCTATTGTTTCATTCTCTATTAATGCATAATTCTGAAATAAGAAACCAATAGTATGTTTATAAAGTTTTTGAATACTTTTAGGTTCTTTATCATCTATAAGTATGCTTCCTTGATCTTTCTTTTCTAAGAATCCTAATAGATATAATAATGTAGTTTTACCACAACCTGAAGGTCCAGTAATCGCGTAAATATGATTATCTTCAAAGGTATAACTAAAGTCCTGGATAATAGGTTTATCATAACTTTTATATAAATGAGATACTTTTAGACTCATGTTAATTCATCTCCTTTAAGACAAGAAATTACCTTGATCTTTTCTAAGGCATAAATGAGAAGTAAAGAGAGAAGCCAATCTACCATCAATATCATAATGATCATGATTGGATGAATAGTATGAATAAATGATGAAAGTAGAAGCAGTAACACATAACATATACTTTCCAACATGATATATTCCTGATATCTCTTGAAGAAAGAAATACCATGAATCTTTAATACAGAAATCTTCATAATTGATTTCTTGAAATAGAAGAAGATATATTCATAAATTAATATCAACATCAAAATAGAAGTTAATTGAATAGAGATAATGTTTTTCTGTATTGTCTTATTTAGTTCTTCTAGCTGTTCATTTAGTGTATTGTAAGGCTTTATGAAGTTAAGCACAGGTGGAATACCCGCTTCTTTAAGCTTCTTATTGATATTATGTGATGGAATCATATAAAGGTAGGGATCATTGTTTTCATCTATCACAATAATAGAATTAATCAACCAGCCGTTATGTTTATGATGGGTAGAATAAGAATAAATCTTCTGATTATTCTTAATATATTGGATGGCATATCCATCACCATATTCTTTAATTGAAGAATCATTTTTTCTTGATAGTGGTACTAATAATGTTTGTGATTGAGGTTTAATAGAACGATTATTGATATCTTTGATATGAAAGATATCTAATACATTCTGATTCACACGTACACTATTAGGAATATTATGAAGAATATCTTCATCGAATTGCGCTTGAGATTCTACATAGAGAGAATTCTGTGAATCAATAAAGTTTTGTAGTTTCTTTAATATATCACTCCAGCCTTGCTGATCTGTGACATATTCTCCCTTAAAGGAATCAATGACAACCATATTCTGCGTTTTTTCTTTTATTGACTGTAAAGTCTTATATTCATACTGTGCTTTAGAGATAGAAGAATATAATACAGAAGTCATTACACATAATATACCTACTACAATCACTTTAAAACCAAATAAGACATAGGATTTCATATCTATGAGGTGACTACCTACGATATATTGTTTAATTGAATGACTAGAAATATATAGATAGAATATGAATTCTATAAGGGCATATAAGGCTAATAGAATAAGAAATAACAGTCCTTCATACTTCAATAGTATCCAATGATTATTCCCATTATAACCAATCATAAAATCTGTAATAAGACATACAAACCAATAGAAGAATACTAAACTGTACCATTCTTGATGATCTAATTGATAGAGAATGGACTTTGAATTGATTCCATGGAGTTTATAGATACCTATATGTTTTTGATAATCAATCATATCTAAAACTTTTAATAGAATTAAAGATAACAACAATACAACATAGAGGAAAGAATACTTCATAAGTATATCTTTAAGAGAAATAGAGTACTCTTCTTCATGTACAGTATTCTTTTGCACAATTATATTAGAATCATTACTTAAGTAACGCTGTATAGATTGATCATTTGTTAGCAAAGTAATTTCATAAATATGATGCCAGTTCTTTATTCTCTTATATGTGATTGTTTGTGAACCTGTTAGAGGAGAACCAAACTTCTTGATAGAGGGCTTGATAGGAAAACTAGTACTTGTTTCATAAACAAGTGATGTGTCATTCACATAGTTAGAGAAGTAGTAGGGGATATTTCTATTATCTAAGTATTGGGCTATGTCTTCTTTTTCTTCATTACTTGTACCATATTTGAAGGATGCAAGTAGTGTATGATTAGAATGATTAATAGCGGATTGACTTTGTGTATAGAAATACATAACTGAATGATCTAATACAGATATACACAGTAAGAATACCAACGAGATAAAGACAAAACATTTGAGAAGTCTTTTAATCACATCAATCACTCCTTTATATTATCTAATATAAAAATAACACTTTATAATAAAGTTATTCAATATAAATCATATTTTTACAAAAAAAACAAAATTGAATGTAAAAAAAGAGCTGTAATGATTTCATTACAACTCTCGTTAATATTAATAGTTACCCTGAGCAATCATAGCATCTACAACTTTTTCAAATCCTGCAATATTTGCACCTTTGATTAAGTCATAACCTAAGCCATACTTTTCGGCTGCTGCAACAGAGTTATTGTAGATATCTACCATGATAGTATGTAGTTTTGCATCTACTTCTTCTTTAGTCCAGCTATAACGCATTGAGTTCTGACTCATTTCAAGTGCAGAAACTGCAACACCACCAGCATTTGCTGCCTTTGCAGGAGCTAAAGTACCTTCATGACCTGTGAAGTATGCAATAGCTTCTGGAGTAGTAGGCATATTAGCACCTTCGATAATATACTTACATCCGTTTTCTACTAACTTCTTAGCATCTTCTTCTTCGATTTCATTCTGTGTTGCACAAGGGAATGCCATATCACACTTAACACCCCAAGGTTTTTCTCCTGGATGGAATTCAGCACCGAACTTTTCAGCATAGTCTTTTAACTTAACATCGTTCTTAGTTCTGATTTCAACAAGGAAGTCCCATTTTTCCTGAGTATTGACACCTTCTGCATCATATACATAACCATCTCTACCAGAAATAGTAACAACCTTAGCACCAAATTCAGTTGCTTTCTGAGCAACACCCCATGCAACGTTACCATATCCAGAACATGCAATAGTCTTGCCTTCATAGCTGTCATTGAAATGTTTTAATACTTCATTACCATAATAAACAGCACCAAAACCAGTCGCTTCAGGACGAATTAAGCTTCCACCAAATGGTAAAGCCTTACCAGTTAAAACACCGTTTTCATAAGCATCTTTAATTCTCTTATACTGTCCAAATAAGTATCCGATTTCTCTTCCACCTACACCGATATCACCAGCAGGTACGTCTACGCTAGGACCGATATGACGGTATAATTCAGTCATGAATGACTGACAGAAACGCATTACTTCAGCATCGCTCTTACCTTGTGGGTCAAAGTCAGAACCACCTTTACCACCACCGATAGGTAAAGTTGTAAGAGAGTTCTTTAAGATCTGTTCAAGACCTAAGAATTTAATAATACCTAGGTTTACTGAAGGATGGAATCTTAAACCACCTTTGTAAGGACCGATTGCGCTAGAGAACTGTACACGGTAACCTCTGTTCACAATAGTCTTACCTTCATCATTAACCCAAGGGACTTTAAACATAATAACTCTTTCAGGTTCAGTAAATCTTTCAAGGATCGCCATATTTTCATATTCAGGGTGTGCTTCAATAACTGGTTCCAAACTCTTTAAGATGTTTGTAGCCGCTTCGATGAATTCTGGCTGATCAGCATTCTTTTCTTTTAATTCTGTTAAAACCTTATCAACATATTTCATAACGAAATCCTCCTTAAATTAATTATATTATGCGTATGATAGAATTTCTATAAAATAAGAAATTATTATCACAAAGATAAAGCTAGAATTAAGGTGATAAAAAGCATGAACTACATTTTGTGAGTATACTTTAGGATTGTGATTATTGAAAATAATTTATATATAAAAATTGGTAAATTATTTACTAATATTATTTGTATCAGTATAATATATAGTGTAGAAAGCGTTTACATTTATCTAAATGAAAACGGCAGAAAACCCCCACCTCAATATAAAAATGTAGTCGTTTTGGAATATCTGGAGATTTCTTGGTAAAATATATGAGAACAGATTACTTTGATTCAAGTGGATTATATGATTTATATAACTACATTTCCAAAAAGACGCCAGCATCCTATATTGATGTTAAATCTAAATCTTAATGTATAGAGGTATAATTTTATGAGTACTAAAACAATAAAATTTCTTTTCTGTTTTGTTATTTATGTGATTTTATTTATTGCAGTTTCTTTTTATCCTGATCAAACAATTGTGGCAATCCCTATCGCAGATACGCTATTTGAGTTTGTTTCAATACCAACATTTTTCCACTCATGTCTTTTAATTCCATTTGTTGGAAATACAGTGTTACTTATCTACTTCTTTAAGGATGAAATTAAAAACTTCTTCAATTTCTAGGTTATAATAAAAAGCAAATTACTAGTATATACATAATAATCTTAACTTATAGCAGGGGTCCTGGGAGATAGCGGAAGCTATCTCTTTTCTAATGTTTTTAAGTGCATCTAGAATATGAAAAAGTATTCATCATGCAAAAGAGAATAACCTTTTTAGGAGAGTATATATGAAAAAGAGCTGTAACGCTCAAGGTAGTAGTCAATACTGTCTATTCGTTACAGCCCAAAGATTTTTGAATCAGTTTAGCTATGCAATCTTTTCACCTTTTAATAACTTATAAACGATATAAGCGACTAAAGCACCAATAAGTGGTGATAATAAGAATACCCATAACTGATTAAGTGCAGTGCCTTTACCAAGTATCTTCATAATAACTGCTGGACCAAATGATCTTGCAGGGTTAATAGAAGCACCAGTAAATGGGATACCTAAAATTGTGACAAGTGTTAATGCACCACCGATTAATAATCCAGATATTTTTTCTAATCTTTCATCATTTACTACATGTAAGTACACTGATACAAATACAAAAGTTAATACAGCTTCTATAAGAATTGCACCTTTTACATCTAATGAAATCATACTTAAAGAGCTATATCCTGTCTGTCCAACACCTAAAGTTGTAATAGATACACTAGGAATACATTTAAGAATACCAAGTAGTAATCCACTTGCAAGAAGTGCACCTAATAGTTGTGCCACAATATAAAGGATTGTTTCTACGAGAGAGATAGCTCCATTAAAATACATTGCGACAGACACTGCTGGATTGACATGTGCTCCTGAAATAGAAGAGAACATATAATAAACAAATGTCATTGCAAGACCAAATACAACTGCAATACCGATAATACCTGCTACTGTACTATATGTAGAACCTAATCCTGTAGATCCAAGTAATGCATAAGCTGTAGTACCTAGAAATACAAGTAGGAAAGTACCAAGTAGTTCAGATAGAAATTTCTTGATTTTCATTGAATACCTCCAATATTTTATGAAATGAGTGTAAGACAAATTCAATAACTTGTCAAATGACCCTAATCCATGTAGAATGTGAAAAGGTGATAAAATGAAAAAATTCAAAGATTTTAGAGTAACAGTATTTATGATTATTATGATTCCTGCATTACTTGCATTATCTATTTATTCCAAAGTTGTATGGCATTCACAGATGCGTTTTGTTTTAGCTCTTATTATGACAATCACTATCGCATTAATCTGTCTTGCTGGCTATAATCTTCACTTATATAGCGATATTATCATGATATATACATGGAAATATGTCGCATTACTTCCAGAAATGATTGAAGTAAAAGATATTAAATCAATCAAGGCAGTAAGTAAACATAAGATCAAGATTGCGCATAAGTATATTTCTTATGCTTATGTGAGTAATAGTGAAGAGTTCATGGAAAACTATCAATTATTACAGGAATCTGCACAAGAACAAGAAAATATGTAAAATCATGTGAAATACCAAATGGGCATCTATTTGGTATTTTCTTTTACAAAAAAACCATATAGTCGTATGTGACTATATGGTCTGATTATTTCTCTTTGAGTACAGTATACATATTAACTAAAGATAATATGATAGATATACCGAAGAATAGTGTATTGAGACTACTGGAACTTATACCTAGTTCATCTATAAGAATAGCTGTGTTCCATAAAGATATTGCAGCAGATATAGAAATACCTAAAGAAATCAAAACAAGTAGTACGCTATTATTATGATTACGTTTGATAAATAGGAATAAGAGTAACTGTAGAATCAATACAATTAAGAAGTAAATAATACTTGTAGACATGATTTTCTCCTTTCTTTATGTTAAGTGATTTATAAATATATTATATTATAATAATATCAACGGATATATATCAGCTTGTGATTTTTCATAAATTAACTATACAAAGCGGACTTCTCTATCATAATACTTATTCAGATTTATTCTTTTTGAAAATATCTATATATCCTTCAAATACTTGTTTCAATTGTTCTCTAAAGTTTGGTGTTTCGTCTGGATTCAAATTCTGTAATGGTTTCATATAATCATTTTCTATGACTGAATAATAAAAATTATTGATTTCTAGGTTATATGTCTCTCTCCATTCTTTAAAATGTCTATTAAAATGCTTATATAATTCTACTGGATCAGTTATTGTATCATAAGCTTTTATTAACTCTAACGGATCATTGATTTTGATGTTAGAAGCTATTAGATATTTAAATAAATCATTTACTTGATCATTATTCATTAGTTGAAATAAATAAGTTCCATCTTTTGTGACAATATCAAGATACACAAAGTATAAATTATATATACAATAATAACGGCCATCCTCACCCTTGGAACAACATAGAGATAGATCAATGTAATCTATATTATCGATTACTTTTTCATCAAATGATAATCCATTTTCTGAATAAGTCAAAACAGAATAATTTTCACGAGAATCATTCACAAATACCTTAATTCTATTTTCTTGAGTATTCATATTTTCCTCCATTTTTATGCACTTTTGTAGTGCATACACTAATATCCAACAAAATTATAAGAAAGCGTTTTCTATAGTTTAATTATATATAATGAATTCACTGTATACAATGTAAAATGCTTTTTTTATAAATATATCTATATATAAGTCATTACTATGAATTTGTACCAATTTCCTTTTTTCATCTTATGCAAAAAGATGCTTTTAGAAGATAATAAGTGTATGATGCCTTCTAGGGGGTTAAAGATATGGATTTAGCTATTTCACTTGCTACACAAATTGGCGCTTTATTTATTATGATAGGAGTAGGATATGTACTGATTAAAACAGATATATGTACAATATCAGAATCAAAACTTTTATCACAGATTGTATTATATGTTTCTGCACCTTGTGCTATCATCAATTCATTCCAGATTGACTTAACAGAAGAAAAGCTAAAAGGTTTCTTACTGTCTATTGGTGCAGCTATTCTTGTACATATTATTTATTATATACTTGCTAAGATACTCACAAAGAAATGTCATTTTAATGCGATTGAATCAATGTCCATCATGTATCCTAACTGTGGAAACTTGATTCTTCCTCTTGTTTCTATTGTATTAGGAAATGAAATGGTTTTCTATTGTTCAGGTTATATGATTGTACAGACTATATTATTGTGGACACATTGTAAGTTCATTATTAGTGAAGATACACATTTTGATTTAAAGAAGATTCTATTGAACATCAACATGATTGCGATTGCAGCAGGTATCATTATGTTCTTCTTACAGATTAAATTGCCTACGATGTTCCAGAGTGCTGTATCTGGTATGGGCAGCTTAATGGGGCCATTGAGTATGTTTGTAGTAGGAATGTTACTTGCTGGTATGAATATGAAGGAAGTCTTTACTGATGTCCGTGCTTATGTCGTATGTTTCCTTCGTTTAGTTGTATTCCCGGCAATTATTTTATTAGTTTTTATTTTTACAGGTATGACAAAACTATTCCCAAGTGCATCACAGGTATTAATGATTTCATTACTTGCAGCCAGTGGTCCAGCCGCTTCTACTGTGACTCAGTTTGCGCAATTATATGATAATCATGCTTTTGAAAGTTCAGTTATTAACGCATTATCTGTTCTTTTATGTATTATTACTATGCCAATCATCAATATCATCTATACGTTTTTGTTGTAAAATATAAAAACAACGTGCATAATAGTGAATATAAGGAGGGCCACAATGTCACAAACTACGAAACGCGCTATTGAAGCGTCATTGAAACATTTATTATTAAAGAAGCCTCTTGATAAGATCACTATTAATGATATTGCGGAAGACTGTGGTATCAGCCGTATGACTTTCTATTATCATTTCCAGGATATTTATGATCTCGTAGAATGGTCATGTATTCAGGATGCTGAAGAAGTATTACAGGGCCATAAAACCTCTAATACATGGGAAGAAGGTCTCTATGCACTCTTTGGTGCTATCTTAGACAACAAACCATTTGTCACTAATGTTTATCGTTCTGTTAGTCGTGAACATGTAGAAACATATCTTTATAGAATTGTATATAAGTTATTAAAGGATGTTGTAGATGAACAGGCTGTAGGAATGAATGTCAGAGAAGATGACAAAGAGTTCCTTGCGAATTTCTATAAGTATTCTTTTGTAGGTCTTACATTAGAATGGATCAATAATGATATGCGACAGGACCCAGAACTTATTATCCGTAAACTAGATAAAGCAATCAAAGGAAACATCAAAGCGGCCTTAAAACGCTATGAAACCTTTTAAACAAAAACACTATAATGTATAAAAAATAAACATCTTGTATGGGATGTTTATTTTTTTATATTTTATTTTTTCTATACTATGAGGATAGGGGGGATTGCCATGGATTTATTTGTGAAGCCAAGAAAAAGAGAAAACATTGATGCACATAATGCATATATATTAGGAAGTGACTTTACTAGCTTAGTGACTGCCTGTTATTTATTGAGAGATGGTTCATTAAAGGGTGAACATATTCATATTATAGATTCAGTAGATTCATTTCACCATTATGAATCTTATCTTTCCTTTGTAGATAATCGTAGTCTCTATTTATGGGATATATTACGTTCTATACCTTCTATAGAAACAGAGGGACTCACTGTTTTAGATGAAATGACTTATTTAAATCATGATGCACCTATGAAGACTATTCATAATATACAATTAAGTGATCAATTAATATCAGAACTTGTTCATTTCTTCTTTACTTCAGATGAACAATTAGAAGGTAAACTGATTAAAGATGTATTCAGTCAGGAGTTTATGGAATCTGAGTTCTACTATTATTGGCATGCTTTATTTCCAGTTAATGATGCTTATTCTTTTAAAGTGACATTACATCGTTATATGCATATATTGACCTCGCACAGCATGATTTCTCCTAAGTATTGTATGTATGAATCAGTGATTGTACCTATTATAGAATATCTAGAGGCACATCATGTAGTCTTCCATTTCAATACTGAAGTGACTCATATAGAAATAGAAGACGACAAAGCCACTGCCTTTATTATTAGGAGTGAAGGTATGGAAGAAACTATAGATTTGACAAACCAGGATCTTCTATTTATTCATACAAGTCAAAGTAAAGATTCTATAGTTCATGCAGTTATTACAACTCATGATGCGAAGATCATCCATTACTTAAGAAATATTCTTCAAAAAGATCCACTTTCTGGTGAAGATATTACAGGTGGTGTGATTCCTATTAATGAATCAGCCTGGGAACTCAACTGGACAATACCAAGACAGCCTTACTATAAGAACCAGAAAGAGAATGAATGTGTCATTTTACTTCATGGATTACATCCAGAGAAGACAGGGGATTATGTAGAAAAGTCTATGTTAGAAAGTAAAGGCTATGAGATATGTGCAGAATGGCTTTATCATTTAGGTATTCCACAGAATAAAATCAATGAGTTCTCATTGATGTCTGCTTCTACCGTTCCTTACACTCATACTAGTACTCATTGTGAAGCACACATCAATGGAAGAAATTATGCTTATATAAGTGAAGGAGTTTCATTACCTTGTGAATATCCAGGAAGTTTAGATTATCTAGTACATACCGCAATGAATGCAGTGTATAGTTTATTACATATCACAAGAAGTATTCCTGCTTATCGTTATTCTATTGAAGACTATTTAAGTGTCTTCTCATCTTTATATGGTGATGAGACTTTCATG
>ENA-OPCL01001305-OPCL01001305.1-human-gut-metagenome-genome-assembly--contig:-NODE-1305-length-18705-cov-6.665362_pt1 | contig 18705 bp, 20 predicted proteins | sample MGYA00241251_ERZ501482 | MGnify/ENA primary metagenome ERZ501482 (study PRJEB25962, sample SAMEA2042581) | human gut metagenome | biome: human gut; feature: human-associated habitat; material: faeces... | reverse complement strand
GAATCCGTAACGCAAATACTGCAAAACATGATACAGTAGATATACCTGCTTCTAAGATGAAGCTGGCGATTGCAGACATTCTCCTCAAGGAAGGTTATGTCAAGGCAGTTGACGTTGTTGAGGAAGGAAACTTCAAGACAATCAAGATTACACTTAAGTATGGTGCAAACAAGAACGAGAAGATCCTTACAGGTCTTAAGAGAATCTCTAAGCCTGGTCTTCGTGTATATGCATCAAAGGATGAGCTTCCAAAGGTACTCGGTGGCCTCGGTACAGCAATCATCTCTACAAATAAGGGTGTATTAACAGATAAGGAAGCTAGAAAAGAGAATGTTGGTGGAGAAGTACTGGCTTTCGTATGGTAAGTCGGGATTTTCCACAAGAGAATAATTAAGGAGGACAAGGCGAAATGTCACGAATCGGAAGAATGCCTATCGCTATTCCGGCAGGCGTAACTGTTGAGATAGCAGAAAATAATAAGGTGACTGTAAAGGGACCAAAGGGAACTCTTGAGAGAGTTTTACCAGCAGAGATGGACATTAAGCAGGAAGGTTCTGAAATCGTTGTTTCAAGACCGAATGACTTAAAGAAAATGAAGTCATTACATGGATTAACAAGAACATTAATTAACAACATGGTAATCGGTGTAACAGAAGGTTACGAAAAGAAGCTCGAAGTTAACGGTGTAGGTTACAGAGCTCAGAAGCAGGGTAAGAAGTTAGTATTATCTTTAGGTTACTCTCATCCGGTTGAAATGGAAGATCCGGAAGGACTTGAAACAGTTCTCGATGGTCAGAACATCATCGTTGTTAAGGGTATTGATAAAGAAAAAGTTGGCCAGTATGCTGCTGAAATCAGAGCAAAGAGAGCTCCGGAACCTTACAAGGGCAAGGGTATTAAGTATGCTGATGAAGTTATCAGACGTAAAGTCGGTAAGACTGGTAAGAAATAATTAAAGGAGTGAACAAAAATGGTTAGTAAGAAGTCAAGAGCAGTAGTTCGTGAAAATAAACATAGAAGATTACGTAATCGTTTCAGTGGTACTGCAGCAAGACCACGTTTAGCTGTGTTTAGAAGCAATAATCATATGTACGCTCAGATTATTGACGATACAGTTGGAAAGACACTTGTTTCAGCATCTACACTTGATAAGGAAGTTAAGGCTGAATGTGAAAAGACAAATAACGTTGATGCAGCTGCAGTAGTTGGTACAGTTGTTGCTAAGAGAGCGTTAGAAAAAGGTATCACAACTGTTGTCTATGATAGAGGCGGTTTTGTATATGAAGGAAAAGTAAAAGCATTGGCAGAGGCAGCTAGAGAAGCTGGCCTTGAATTCTAGGCAGAAGGGAGATACAGTATGAAACGTACAATAATTGATGCTAGTCAGTTAGAATTAAATGATAATGTAGTATCAATCAAGCGTGTAACAAAGGTTGTAAAGGGTGGTCGTAACTTCCGTTTTGCAGCACTCGTAGTTGTCGGAGATGGCAACGGACACGTTGGCGCAGGTGTTGGTAAGGCAGCTGAAATTCCTGAAGCTATCCGCAAGGGAAAAGAAGATGCCATTAAGCATTTAGTAGAGGTTCCAATCGATGAGAACGGTTCAGTTCCACATGATTTCATCGGTAAATTCGGAGGCGCTACTGTATTATTAAAGAGAGCTCCAGAAGGTACTGGTATTATCGCTGGTGGTCCTGCTCGTTCAGTTCTTGAACTTGTAGGTATCAAGAATATCCGTACAAAGTCACTCGGCTCTAACAATAAGCAGAACGTTGTTCTTGCAACAATCGCCGGCCTTCAGGCAATGAAGACACCGGAAGAAGTAGCAAGACTTCGTGGTAAATCTGTAGAAGAAATTTTAGGTTAATTGATTGATAGCGCTGCGGGTTTGACGCGGCAGACGGAGGTTGAAAATGGCTGATAAGAAGTTAAGAATAACTTTAGTAAAGTCACCAATCAGTGCGATTCCGAAGCATAGAAGAACCGTTGAAGCTATGGGACTCAACAAGATGCATAAGACAGTTGAACTTCCAGACAACGCTTCAACAAGAGGACAGATTCAGCAGATTGGTTATATGTTAAAGGTAGAAGAAATCTAATAAAATTTGAATAAGGAGGTGCAATGATGGATTTATCTAATTTAAGACCTGCAGAAGGTTCAGTAAAGAGCGATAATTTCAGAAGAGGTCGTGGACACGGTTCAGGAAACGGTAAGACAGCCGGTAAGGGACATAAGGGCCAGAAGGCTCGTTCAGGAGCTCCAAGATTAGGCTTCGAAGGTGGCCAGATGCCATTATACAGAAGAATTCCTAAGAGAGGTTTCAAGAACAGAAACCGTCTGGAAATCGTAGCAATCAACATCAGTGCATTAGAAAAGTTTGATAATGGTGCTGACGTAACAGTTGATACATTAATCGAATCAGGAATCGTTAAGAATCCTAAGGATGGCGTAAAGATTCTTGGTAACGGCGAACTCACAAAGAAGCTCAACGTAAAGGCTAACGCTTTCAGTGCTTCAGCAAAGGAAAAGATTGAGGCGCTCGGCGGAACCTGCGAGGTGATCTAATGTTAAAAACACTGGTCAACGCATTCAAGAATAAAGACATTCGAAAAAAATTGCTTTATACATTAATGATGCTTGTTGTAGTAAGAATAGGAAGCTTGCTTCCTATTCCTGGTGTTGATACGGAATATTTTAGTACGCTTTTGAGCGATATTACTAGCGGCGACATGAGTTATCTTAATGCGTTTACAGGTGGTTCATTTGAAAAAATGTCCCTGTTCGCATTGAGCATAACACCATACATTACTTCTTCCATTATTATGCAGCTTCTTACAATTGCGATTCCAAAGCTGGAAGAAATGCAGAAAGAGGGAGAGGACGGCAGGAAGAAAATTGCTTCCATTACAAGATATGTCACACTCGGTCTTGCTTTAGTTGAAAGTATTGCCATGGCTATCGGATTCGGCAGACAGGGACTCATCAAAGACTATAAAGACATGAGTACATTGCATTATGTGACATCTATTATTGTAGTTATCGCAGTACTTACGGCTGGTTCTGCTTTACTGATGTGGATCGGTGAAAGCATTACTGAAAATGGTGTTGGTAATGGTATTTCAATCGTACTTTTGATTAATATCATTTCAGGTATGCCAAGTGACTTTGCAACACTTTACAATACATTTGTAGCATCTAAGACAATTGCAAGAGGTGTTCTTGCCGCTGCAATTATCTTGGCAATTTTACTTGCTGTAGTAGTTTTAGTTTGCTTTTTACAGGACGGCGAAAGACGAATCCCTGTACAGTATTCACAGAAGATTACAGGCAGAAGATCAATGGGCGGACAGTCTACCCATATTCCGCTGAAAGTGAATACAGCAGGCGTTATGCCGATTATTTTTGCATCATCCCTGATGCAGTTCCCTGTTATTATAGCGCAGCTTTTCTCAAGCACAACACATGAGTGGGCGAAGTACTTAAGCTCATCTTACTGGTGCAGAGTTGCAGCACCGAAATATTCATTAGGATTACTGTTATATGTTGTATTAATTGTTGTATTTGCATATTTTTATACATCTATTACATTTAATCCGGTGGAAGTTGCTGACAACATGAAAAAAGCCGGTGGTGTGATTCCTGGTATTACACCGGGTAAATCAACCAGCGAATATTTGAATAACATTTTAAATTACATTGTATTTATTGGTGCAATCGGTCTGATGATTATTGCATTAATTCCAATTTTGTGTTCCGGTTTCTTTAATGCCAGCGTATCGTTTGGTGGAACATCTATCATCATTATTGTTGGTGTTGTTCTTGAAACTTTAAAGCAGATTGAAGCACAAATGTGTAATCGTTATTACAAAGGATTTTTAAGCGAATAATTAAAACGATATGACTTGCCTGGTGTATTTGCTGGGCGAGTCGTTTGTCTATATAAGGAAGGGTATGAAAAAAATGAAAATCATTATGTTAGGTGCTCCTGGTGCCGGTAAAGGTACACAGGCTAAGAAGATTGCTGAGAAATATACAATTCCACATATTTCTACAGGAGATATTTTCAGAGCAAATATTAAGAACAACACAGAACTCGGACAGAAGGCAAAGACTTATATGGATAAGGGTGAGCTGGTACCGGACGAACTGGTTGTTGATTTAATTATGGACAGATTCAAAGAAGCAGACTGTGCAAATGGTTATGTATTAGATGGATTCCCACGTACAATTCCACAGGCAGAAGCACTCGATAAAGCCCTTGCCGCAAATGGTGAAAAAGTGGATTTCGCAATTAATGTTGAAGTTCCGGACGAAAACATCATCAACAGAATGTCAGGCAGACGTGCATGTGTAGGCTGCGGAGCAACTTACCACATCAAGTACAATCCGACAAAGGTAGAAGGTATCTGCGATGCCTGCGGCGAAAAGCTGATTTTAAGAGATGATGATAAGCCGGAAACCGTAAAGAACAGACTTTCTGTATATCATGAACAGACACAGCCGCTGATCGACTACTATGCAAAGAAGAACGTTTTAGCAGAAGTAGACGGAACAAAGGATATGGAAGATGTATTTAATGATATCGTAACGATATTAGGAAAGTAGTGAAGCAATGTCAGTTTCAGTAAAGTCCAACAGGGAAATCGAATTAATGCGGGAAGCAGGAAAGATTCTCGGAACGGTTTTAAATGAACTTTCCAAAGAAATTAAACCCGGAATGACAACACACCGGATTGATCAGCTCGGCGAGGAAATGATCCGCAGCTACGGCTGCATACCGTCATTTTTAGGCTACGGCGGGTTTCCGGCATCCATCTGCGTATCCGTGAATGAAGAAGTGGTTCATGGAATTCCATCCAGGAAGCGGATTCTTCACGAGGGAGATATCGTCAGCATGGATGCAGGTGTTATTTATAAAGGGTATCACTCAGATGCCGCAAGAACAGTCGGCGTCGGAGAGATTAGCAAAGAGGCACAGCAGCTGATTGAAGTTACAAAACAGAGTTTTTTTACAGGCATTCAGTTTGCAAAAGAAGGCTGTCATTTACATGAAATTTCAAATGCAATTGCTGCATACAATGAAAGCTACGGGTACGGCGTGATCCGTGATCTGGTGGGACACGGAATCGGAACAGAACTCCACGAAGACCCGCAGATACCGAATTTCACACAGGAGCGCAGAGGTATTAAGCTTTACGAAGGTATGACACTTGCCATAGAGCCGATGGTTGCGGCAGGCGGATATGCAGTGAAATGGCTTGACGATGACTGGACAGTAGTGACTGCCGATCATTCTTTAGCGGCCCATTATGAAAATACAGTGCTTGTTACAAAGAGCGGACCGGAGATATTATCTCTGGTAGAAGAATAAAATCTTGAATACAGGAGATTTTCTATGAATGAAGAATTACAATGGTGTTTTGCAAAATCTCTTGCAGGACATGACAAAGAAACTGTATATATCATAAAAAAGATGGATTCTGAGTATGCATATTTGACGGACGGTAAGAATAAGCTTATAGACAGCCCGAAGAAAAAGAAAATAAAGCATATTCAGGTTATCAAAAAAAAGGACAGCAATTTAGAGTCAAAGCATAACAATCATATCAGCATTCAAAATGAAGATATAAAAAAAGCAATTAAACTTTATATTTCCAGCAATAAGGAGGAATGACAAATGTCAAAGGCAGATGTAATTGAAATCGAAGGAACCGTTGTTGAAAAACTTCCAAACGCGATGTTTCAGGTAGAATTAGAAAACGGACATCAGGTGCTTGCACACATCAGCGGAAAGTTAAGAATGAACTTTATCCGAATCTTACCGGGTGACAAGGTAACAATTGAGCTTTCACCATACGATTTAAGTAAGGGCAGAATTATCTGGAGAGATAAATAGAAACGGTTGGTAAAACTATATAAAAAATGCATGGAAATATCGGCATAATTTATATAAAATTATGCTAAAATTTTCTTGCTATTTTTAAAATACTTGTGTTACAATATATAACGAACTTGTCTGAAAGGAGGCTTTTGCAGTGAAGGTTAGATCATCAGTAAAACCAATTTGTGAAAAGTGCAAAGTCATTAAAAGAAAGGGTAGCATCAGAATTATCTGTGAAAACCCAAAGCATAAGCAGAGACAGGGTTAATTACCCGGCTTGTTTGTGCATTTTAGAATAGGTATACACACAGGTATCGGTATATTTATTCGTAATAATGCGGCTGCAGCTATGAACCGCTCGGCTATGTTGTAAGGTTTATAGCTTTTATATAAGTAATTTCATGAAAACTGCGCACACATTTCAGGCGTCAGCAATGACGAGCTGCGTATGGGGTCTGGATTACAAAGAATTAAGAAAATAACTATTCATTTTTTGATTAACGGAGGTTAAAGAACACATGGCTCGTATTTCAGGTGTAGACTTACCAAGAGAAAAACGTATTGAAATCGGTCTTACTTATGTATATGGTATCGGCCGAGTTAGAGCAACAAAGATTCTTGAGGCAGCTCAGGTAAATCCTGATACTCGCGTTAAGGATTTAACAGATGAGGAAGTTGCAAGAATCGCTAAGGTGATCGATGCAGATCCTGAACATTTAGTAGAAGGTGACTTAAGACGTGAAGTTGCCATGAATATTAAGAGATTAAAAGAAATCGGTTGCTATAGAGGAATCCGTCATAGAAAAGGACTTCCATGCAGAGGTCAGAAGACTAAGACTAATGCAAGAACATGCAAGGGTCCGAAGAAGACAGTTGCAAACAAGAAGAAGTAATAAGGAAGACTTTTAATAGGAGGTTAGGTTAGAAATGGCTCAAAAGGTTACAAAAAAAGTGACAAAGAAGCGTGTTAAGAAGAACGTTGAAAGAGGACAGGCTCATATTCAGTCTTCTTTTAATAATACAATTGTTACATTAACAGATGCAGAAGGTAATGCTTTATCATGGGCAAGTGCCGGCGGACTTGGATTCAGAGGTTCTAAGAAATCTACTCCTTACGCTGCACAGATGGCTGCTGAAACAGCAACAAAGGCTGCTCTTGTTCACGGATTAAAGTCCGTTGACGTATTCGTAAAGGGTCCTGGTTCAGGACGTGAAGCAGCAATCAGAGCTCTGTCTGCAAGTGGACTGGATGTCTTAAGCATTTGTGATGTAACTCCTGTACCTCACAATGGATGCCGTCCTCCTAAGCGTCGTCGCGTTTAGTGAGAAATCGTCAGAAGACGAAGCAATTAATTTTAATGAAGTAACATTAGAACAAGTTGGATGAAAGTGCCGCATTGCGGCACTGTAAACAACCCTCGGAAGTCACTTCCGAAGTATAAAGAAGGGAAAATAAAAAAATGGCAGTAAATCGCGTACCTGTACTGAAAAGATGTAGAGCCCTTGGCCTTGAGCCTTCTTACCTGGGCTATGACAAGAAGTCTAACAGAACCTCTGCAAGAGCAGGCAAAAAGGTATCTGAGTACGGACTTCAGTTAAGAGAAAAGCAGAAAGCTAAATTCATCTATGGTGTTTTAGAGAAGCCTTTCCGTAACTACTACAAGAAAGCAGATCAGATGAAAGGATTAACAGGTCTTAACCTTATGACAATCCTTGAGTCAAGAATTGACAACGTAATTTTCCGTCTTGGTTTCGCAAGAACAAGAAAAGAAGCTAGACAGATCGTTGATCACAAGTTCGTTACAGTAAACGGAAAAGTTGTTAACATCCCTTCATACCTTGTAAAGGCTGGCGATGTTATCGAAATTAAAGAGAGCAAAAAGAATACTCAGAGAATGAAAGATATCGTCGAGGTAGCTGGCGGAAGAATCGTTCCGGAGTGGTTAGACGTAGATGCTGAGAAATTACAGGGAACTGTAAAAGACTTACCTACACGTGAGCAGATTGATGTTCCTGTAGATGAGATGCTCATCGTCGAGTTATATTCTAAGTAAAATTAGGTTGATTTGCCGGGGATTTATTTCCCGGCTTATCCACTCTTTGATAACATATAACAACGATACCCGAGAAGGAGGGAATTTGAAGTGTTCGATTTTGAAAAACCAAAAATTGAAATCGCAGAAATTTCAGAAGACAAGACATATGGCAGATTTGTTGTAGAGCCATTAGAGAGAGGTTACGGTACAACACTTGGAAACTCTTTAAGACGTATCATGCTTTCTTCTTTACCGGGCGCTGCAGTAAGCCAGGTCAAGATTGATGGTGTTTTACATGAATTCAGCTCTATTCCTGGTGTTAAGGAAGATGTTACAGAAATCATCATGAATATCAAGAACCTTGCAATTCGCAATAATAGTTCTACAAATGAACCAAAGGTTGCATATATCGAATTCGAAGGTGAAGGCGTTGTTACAGCAGCCGATATTCAGGTTGATTCAGATATCGAGATTTTGAATCCTGAGTTAGAGATTGCACACTTGAATGGTGGAGCAGATTCTAAGCTTTACATGGAGCTTACAATCACTAACGGCAGAGGTTATGTCGGAGCAGAGAAGAACAAGAACGAGGATACACCAATCGGAGTTCTTGCTGTAGATTCAATCTACACTCCTGTTGAGCGTGTTAATCTTACTGTAGAGAATACCCGTGTAGGTCAGGTTACAGATTACGATAAGCTTACATTAGATGTATTTACAAATGGTACATTGGAGCCGGACGAGGCAGTCAGCCTTGCAGCTAAGGTGTTAAGTGAGCACTTAAATCTGTTCATCGATCTTTCAGAGGCAGCACAGCAGGTTGACGTTATGGTCGAGAAGGAAAACGATGCTCAGGAGAAGGTTCTTGAGATGAACATCGATGAGCTTGAGCTTTCAGTTCGTTCATACAACTGCTTAAAGCGTGCAGGAATCAACACTGTTGCAGAGCTTATCAATAGAACACCTGAGGACATGATGAAGGTTCGTAACCTTGGTCGCAAGTCTTTAGAGGAAGTTTTAGCAAAATTAAAAGAATTAGGTTTAGAGTTAAATCAGACTGAGGAATAATTCATTCGAATAATCCTTGCACTGATTCTTCTAAATAAATTGGTCATATATAAATTTTAAATATCATATTTATGTTTATGTGTGACAAAACTCATAGCGGCAGGGTCAGTAAGACCAAAGAGCGTGACCATGTCTGATACATGAGTGGCAACTGATTTGAGCATTTGCTTTTTGAAATAAAGCAAAGCTTTATCACAACAAGATACGATGTCTGGCAGTAAGACCGAAGAGCGTGACCGGATGTCCCACAAATGGAGGAAATTAAAATGGCAAAATATCGTAAGTTAAGCAGAACATCAAGCCAGAGAAAGGCTTTACTCAGAGGTCAGGTTACACAGCTTCTTGTTAACGGAAAGATCGTTACTACAGAGGCTAAGGCTAAAGAGGTTCGTAAGATCGCTGAGGGTCTTATCGCATTAGCAGTAAAAGAGAAAGACAACTTCGAAGAGGTTACTGTAACAGCTAAGGTTGCCCGCAAGGACAAAGATGGCAAGAGAGTAAAAGAGGTTGTAGACGGAAAGAAAGTTACTGTTTATGACGAAGTAGAGAAGAAGATCAAGAAGGATTCTGCTTCACGTCTTCATGCCAGAAGACAGATGCTTAAGGTTCTTTACACAGCTAAAGAGTCTGACGGCACAAAGAAGGGAACAAAGACTATCGATGTAACAAACAAGTTATTCGATGAGATCGCTCCTAAGTATGCTGATCGTAACGGTGGTTACACAAGAATCGTTAAGATTGGACAGCGTAAAGGTGACGGAGCTTTAGAGGTTCTCCTTGAGTTAGTTTAATATTTAATCGGTATAAATCTTAGACTAAATTAAACCAGAGATTTGAGTGGATGACACTCACTTCTCTGGTTTTTTATATTACTAAGATAATTATTCTAAACTTTGAGAAAAACTGATGCGTCTTACTTGCATGTATAGTTCGACAGCCTTTCGTTTGAATTCGTAACTGTAACGCATAAAAATACCCCTTTCACTGGATGTCCAGTAAAAGGGGTACATATCATTTCACACGGCTTTTTATAAATGCACTTAATTATTTATTCTTTGCTGCAGCCTGCTCGTCATTGTACTTCTGAACACACTTCTTGATTCTGTCATATGGTGAGAGAAGATCACTGATAGAACAGTCGTGGTTTAATGTATCAATGAGGTATGCGATGTATTTGCTCATGTCACAGCTGATATAGTACTCCTTAGAGAGAAGCTCCGGTGACTGGTAGATAAGGTTTGTTGTAACTACTCTGTAGATGAGACCCTCCTCGTAAGCCTTGTCAAATGAAGCAAAGCCGTTTGTAAAGAGACCGAATGTAGAAACAACAAAGATTCTGTTAGCTTTACGCTTCTTGAGCTCTCTTGCTGTATCTATCATACTCTCGCCGGAAGAAATCATATCATCGATGATAAGAACATCCTTACCCTCCACATTTGTTCCGAGGAACTCATGAGCTACGATAGGGTTACGTCCGTCAACGATACGGCTGTAATCACGACGCTTGTAGAACATGCCCATGTCTACTCCGAGTACGTTTGCAAGGTAGATAGCACGGTTTGTAGCGCCCTCATCAGGAGAGATAATCATAAGATGGTCAGCATCAATAGTGATATCCTTTACGTTCTTTAAGATGCCCTTAATGAACTGGTAAGAAGGCATTACATTCTCAAAGCCGTTCAGAGGAATAGCATTTACCACACGAGGGTCATGAGCATCGAAGGTGATGATATTGTCTACACCCATGTTGATAAGCTCCTGAAGAGCTAATGGACAGTCAAGAGACTCACGGCCTGTACGTCTGTGCTGACGGCTCTCATAAAGGAAAGGCATGATAACTGTGATTCTTCTTGCTTTTCCGCCGGCTGCAGCGATAACACGCTTTAAGTCTGCGTAGTGGTCATCAGGTGACATGTGGTTTGTCTGACCGCATACTGTGTAGGTAAGACTGTAGTTTGTTACATCTACCATGATGTACAGATCATAACCACGAACTGACTGGTTGATAACACATTTAGCCTCGCCGGAACCGAATCTAGGTGTAGAAGGCTTGATAATGTAACTGTTTTTGTAGTAGTCCTTGAAAGCACTCTCGTTAGCATGCTGATGCTCTCTGTGCTCTCTCCAGCCCTGTAAGTATGCATCTACTTTCTGGGCAAGACCTATACAACTGTCGGTTGCAACAAGTCCAAGTGTACCGGTTGGCATAGTCTCCAAAATTCTCTCATCGTTTGGCATTGTTATTCCTCCATATAACCATATAATAAATAAACTAAATATATAATATAAAAAGCGTTATTTGGAAAGACGCTTTTTAATTCGTATGTCATCTCCGAAGAGCTTGATAAAACTATAATTGCTTGAAATTCTTGAAAGTGTTCTCTCGGAGTAAATCTCTGCTATCTGCTCCAGATTCAGATTAGTGGAAATAATAGTAGATTTCTGTCGCAGTATACGCTCATTTACACAAAGGAAAAGCTGTGATGTGGTAAATGAGTTGGAAAGCTCGGTTCCGAGATCGTCTATGATAAGTAAATCACAGTCGAATATATTCTGGTGCGCTGCGATGGCATCTGCATCCTTTTCAAACACACCTTTGCTTAATATATCAAATAATTGGAATGCTGTAAAGTAAATTACGGAGTAACCTGCATCTAAAAGCTCTTTTGCAATGCAATTAGATAAAAAAGTCTTTCCGACACCGGTATTACCGTAGAAAAATATATTTTTAGGTTTGTTTTCAAAATTGTCTATAAATTCATGACAGTTCGTCACTGCAAGCTTTGCTGTGGCAAGAGCAGACAGCCCTGTCGCAGGATTTTTCTGCTCATCTGAGTAATAATCGAATGAGAGCGTGGAAAAATTCTCTCTTGATAAAATTTCCCTGATATTGGACTGTGAATAAACGGTATTGATAATAGCCTGCTTGAAACAATGACATTTCTGACCGTCTATGTATCCTGTATCGTGGCAATCTGGACAGGTGTAAATAGGCTCAAAATAATCAAGCGGATATCCGAGTGTGGATAGCAGTGCAGCACGCTCCTCCTTATAGTCCTCGATTGCAAGGCGTAAAGCGGCAAGGGCATTATCATCACCGTCCATAAGCCTGTACGCCTGCCTGACAGATGCGGATGCAATCTCTGAGTCAATTTCCCTGAGGCGGGGTGCCTTGCGATAGGCTTCCTCAATACGCTTGTCATGTATGTATTTGTTCTGAAGCTGGCGTTTGTCGTAGCCTCGCATTATCTCATCATATTGAGCATTGGTAAGTGCCATATATCCTCCTTGGGATGTGTAAATCTAACTTGAAAATCATATAACTAAATTGCGCAACAGAAATCATACAGTTTAAATCAGATAATTGAAATCATGTAGCTTAAATCATACCGTAGAATTCAGAAACAGCTTCTCCAGCTTGTCGTAATCATTGTTTCGCTGATTGAAGTTGTTAAATTTATTCTTGGAACTTGAATTATTGCTTTTTGGTTTTGAGGAACCGTTTGCAGCATTTGTGCCTTGTGATGAGCCGGTAGCAGAGGCTTTATTGGCCTTGGCAAAGTTGGCATCAAGCACTTCAACATCCTTTAATGTATGTACATCCTTTTTCCTCCAGTTCGCGAGTATCGAGTCTGTGTACTCGAAGCTTGGCTTCTGGATAGCTGAAATAGTTTTACTGCAGGCGGCTTTTACAAGCTCTATATCGAAACCGTATTCGCCGACCCATTTGTTGATGAGTGACACCTCAGAGTCAACCAGATTGCGGCCTGTGATGCCTAGAGCCTTCATTACAGAATAGTAAATCTGTGAGTGAGCGGCTGCATCGTCCTTTGCCTGGTCTACGGTCTTTATGCCGGCATCGGCCCAGCCGAGAGCGACCTTGTTCATGTACCGAAGGCTTGAATGGCCTTTGGTAATGCAGTACTCTACGAGATATTCTACCAGGTCGGTAGAAAAATGGAGCTCGTCCAGCCAGTAGAGCACCATATTGGTGTCTGTGGATGAAAGCGTATGCTTCAAATATGTCTCTATAATAAAGAAAAGCTCTGAAATGTCAGGATTCTTTCTAAACTCCTTAATCTCATCAAGTGTGTATTCCTTCTGTGAAGAAGCAGCTTTGTCAGGAGTCTGGCTCTTAAGCTTTTCCACAACAGAATCCTGCATCCGAATATTCGCGGTAGAAATATTCTGTGCAGCATTATTAACCACGCTGTTTTGCAAATTATTCTGCGTAGCATTATTAACAACACCGTTTTGCAAATTATTCTGCGCGACATTATCAGCCACAGCGCTTTGTATATTACTCTGAGCAGCCTGCATACCGGATACAGAAAGACTGCAGAGGTTGATTCCCATAATCTGGCCATCAGCGCCGGTTTGCACCTGCAAAATGCCCTCAGAGGCCCAGTAATTGAGGGCACGTATGATGTCGGCTTCAGTATTGCTGAAATGATCGGCAATCTCTGAAATAGTTGCTATGCCTGCCCCGGAGCCTGTCGCGCGGAGCAGATAAAGGTATACCTTGACAAACTCACCGTTTGCCTTTGGCATGTATTGATCTATAAAAATATCTGACACAGTAGTGAATGATGTTGCTATGTCACTGCTAATGTTTATCGCTGTCATATAAAAAACTCTCTTTCGCTTAACCTGTGAGCAATTATAGCACAATATTTTAACCGTGTGAAGATGGTAAAAGTGCTACAAGCCTTGTAAACTCGGGCTTTCCGAGTCCACAAAAAAATGTGGATAACGTGGATAACTGTGTAAAATAATTGAAAAATCAATGTATCACAGGGTATATAAGCTGTTGAAAATTATTTAAAAAATCCACACACAAAATGAGAGTTGTTAACATTTTGTATGTGGATAACGTGGATAACTTATTTCTTAAGCAGGTCTTCGCCGATTTCTACTACATTTCCGGCACCCATTGTTATCAACAGGTCACCGTTTACACAATTTTCTGATAAAAATTTCTCGATTTCCTCAAATGATGGGAAATAGTGCGCATTCACACCTTTTTCGAGCAATAAATCCAGGATATCTTTAGATGAGATACCATATGTGTTCTGCTCACGCGCAGCATAGATATCAGCAAGCACCACAACATCTGCCATTGAAAGAACATCGGCAAAATCATTTAAGAATGCCTTGGTTCTGGAATAGGTGTGTGGCTGGAAGCAAAGGACAAGCCTGTCATGTGGATATTTTTGTGCGGCTGTCAGTGTTGCGCGGATCTCGGTTGGATGGTGAGCGTAGTCATCAATGATTGTGACGCCGTTTACCTTGCCCTTGTACTGGAAACGTCTGTCAGCACCGCCAAATTTGTCAAGGCCTGTGAGGATAGACTCCGTATCGAGACCGAGTGTGGTGGATAAAGCTATAGCTGCGAGCGCATTGCTTACATTGTGAGCGCCCGGAACAGAGAGTTTTACGTCGAAAAGTGGACTACCCTGTCTCATAGCTGTAAAAGATGCACAAGCTTTATCGTCATAGGTTATATTTTCCGGATAGAAATCATATTTTGAATCAAAGCCATAGGTGATAATCTTCTGAGGAAGCCCTGCGACAATCTCCTCATAGCGGTCAATCTCACCATTGATGATGGTAGCGCCGCCTGCGAGAGTGTTTGATGCATACTCGTGGAAGGAATGTCTGATGTCGTTGATATCCTTGAAGAAATCTAGATGCTCAGCCTCAATATTTAAAATAATACTGTAGCGTGGCCTGAAATTCAAAAAGCTGTTTGTGTACTCACACGCCTCGGAGATAAAATACTCTGAATCGCCCACACGCAGATTGCCGTGGATAGATGACAAAATACCACCTACGGAAATGGTAGGATCTGTCTGAGCGGCGAGAAGAATCTCGCTGATCATGGATGTGGTGGTAGTCTTGCCGTGTGTGCCGGCTACAGCGATAGAATAATCGTAATTGTCCATAATCTGTCCGAGAAGCTCGGCTCTGGTAAGCATTGGAATACCTGCTGCCTTTGCTGCGGCAAACTCAGGATTGCTTTCGTGGATAGCTGCAGTGTAAACCACCAGGTCGATACCGGAGGTGATATTGTCTGCGCTCTGGCCATATATGACTTTTATGCCCTTGGCCGCAAGAGTTTTTGTGAGGTCTGATTCCTTTGAATCGGAGCCGGAAATGGTAAAGCCTTCCTCATGCAGAATCTCTGCGAGACCGCTCATGCTGATACCGCCGATGCCTATGAAATGGATGTGTATTGGTTTACTGAAATCTATTTTATACATTAATTTTACCTGCCTGATTTATTATAATTTATATTTTAACTATTAAGAAACACTGAGAACAAAAAGCCGATGCGTCATGATTGCATGTAAGCAACAGATTTTCTTGTTCTGAATAGTTACTTTATATTAATTATACAACTAAATATAGTATTTGCAAAGGAAAAATAAGGTGAAAGCAGGCATGACTTTCAAATGATAAGAACCATAGCAGGTTAAACAGATATACGATAAATGGCACTTGTGCAAAATGTCGAAAAAAAAGAAAAATATTATTTGATTTTGTGAAAAATGTTGAAGTGGTAATGCGGCTGTGGTATAATTTTTTTATAAAAATAATTCATCCGGACCATATGAATTTGATGGGTTTAAAGTATATAGCGGTAACTGCAATTTATGCAGCAGCAACTATAATTTATATGGAAACAATTGTGATTTATTATGGAAGCATTACAGATACGGTTATTACAGAAACAAGTGGTGGGGACCGGGTGGCACAACAAAAATTAGGACAGACGAGGAGTGATAACGTGATTAAGAAAGAAATGATAGCCATGCTTTTAGCAGGCGGTCAAGGCAGCAGACTTGGTGTTCTGACAGCGAACGTAGCAAAACCGGCAGTTTCGTTTGGTGGAAAGTACAGAATCATAGATTTTCCGCTTAGCAACTGCATCAATTCAGGCATTGATACAGTGGGTGTACTTACACAGTATCAGCCACTCAGACTTAACAGCCACATCGGAATAGGTATTCCGTGGGACCTCGACAGGAATAATGGAGGAGTGGCAATACTGCCTCCTTATGAGAAGAGCGGCAACAGCGAGTGGTACACAGGTACAGCCAATGCAATCTACCAGAATATGAGGTATATAGACAGTTACAACCCGGACTATGTGTTGATACTGTCAGGAGACCATATTTACAAGATGGACTATGAGGTGATGCTTGATTTCCACAAGGAAAACAATGCAGATGTGACCATAGCAACCATGCCGGTGCCTATCGAGGAGGCCAGCCGATTTGGTATCGTCATAGCCGATGATGATAAGCGCATCAATGCATTTGAGGAAAAGCCGGTTCATCCGCGCAGCAATCTCGCATCAATGGGCATTTACATATTCTCATGGCCGGTGCTAAAGGAAGCCTTACTTGCACTAAAGGATCAGGAAAACTGTGATTTTGGCAAGCATGTCATACCATACTGCTTTGAAAACGATAGACGTATGTTTGCATACGAGTTCAACGGATACTGGAAGGACGTAGGTACACTGGGCTCATACTGGGAGGCTAATATGGAGCTTGTGGACCTCATTCCGGAGTTCAATCTGTACGAGGAGTATTGGAAGATTTACACAAAGAATGATGCAATCGAGCCACTTTATATAGCCAAAGGAGGTCATGTGGAGCGAAGCATCATGGGTGAGGGCTGTGAATGCTATGGTCATGTGGAGCATTCTGTTATAGGTGCCAACGTCAAGATTGGAAGAGGCGCAGTAATACGTGATTCCATTATCATGTGTGACACGGAGATAGGCTCCAATGTCACGATAGACAAGTCCATCATTGCCGAAAATTGCAAGGTGGGCGACAATGTGACACTTGGCTTCGGACAGGAGAAGCCGAACGTATTAAATGAGAGCATATACTCATTTGGGCTGGTCACTATAGGAGAAGATTCTGTGATACCGGACGGGGTAAAGATAGGCAAAAATACAGCAATCTCCGGTGTTACATACGAAGAGGATTACAAAGACGGTGTGCTTGAGGGCGGAGAAGTTATTATCAAGGCAGGTGACGGAAAATGAAGGCAATAGGAATAATTTTGGCCGGCGGCAACAATAATAGGATGAAGGAACTGACAGCAAAACGAGCAGTACCGGCCCTGCCGGTAGCAGGCAGCTTCAGAAGCATAGATTTTGCGCTCAGCAGCATGTCAAACTCACATATACAGACTGTCGCAGTACTGACCCAGTACAATGCACGCTCACTGAATGAGCATTTAAGCTCATCAAAATGGTGGAATTTTGGCAGAAAGCAGGGGGGCTTATTCCTCTTTACACCTACAGTCACAGCGGACAACAGTGACTGGTATAGGGGCACGGCAGATGCGATGTATCAGAACATTGATTTTCTCAAGAGACGCCATGAGCCATATGTCATCATCAGCAGCGGTGACTGTGTATACAAGCTGGATTTCAACAGAGTGCTTGATTTTCACATCGAGAAAAAATCAGACATTACAGTGGTATGCAAGGACATGATGTACAACGACGATGTCAGCCGTTTTGGTGTGGTACGCATGGATGATGAGTCAAGAATCACAGAGTTTGATGAAAAGCCAATCGAGGCCTTATCCAACACCATTTCCACAGGTATCTATGTCATCAGGAGACGACAGCTCATAGAGCTTTTGGAGGCGGCAGCTGAGGAAAACAGATTCGATTTCGTAAATGATATCCTCGTGCGCTACAAAAATGTAAAGAAAATATATGGCTACAAGATAAATTCATACTGGAACAATATCGCTGATATTGATGCATACTTCAAGACCAATATGGATTTCTTAAGACCTGACGTCAGAAGCTATTTCTTCAGGGAGGAGCCGACCATCTGCTCAAAGGTGGACGACCTTCCACCGGCCAAGTTTAATCCGGGCTCAGACATTTCAAACAGCCTCGTATCAAGTGGCTGTATCATAAACGGCAGCGTGGAGGATTCGGTGCTTTTCAAGCAGGTATTTGTGGGCAAAAACACTACCGTGAAGAACTGCGTGCTGCTCAATGACGTCTACATAGGCGACAATGTGCACCTCGAAAATTGCATCGTAGAGAGCCGTGGAACCATCAATCCAAACACCTGCTATTGTGGTGAGGATGGAGTCATGATAGTAAAAGAAAAAAATGTAAGATATGTAATTTAAAAACAGACCAGGGGGACAAAAATATGCAGATTACAGACATCAGAATTCGTAAGGTAGAAAAAGAAGGCAAGATGAAGGCGGTTGTGTCAATCACAATCGATGATGAATTCGTGGTACATGACATTAAGGTAATCGAAGGAGAAAAGGGACTTTTCATCGCCATGCCAAGCCGCAAGGCAAACGATGGCGAGTACAGGGATATAGCCCATCCGATTAACTCTGCCACACGCGAGAATATCCAGAATATGATTCTTGAAAAGTATAAGACAGAGATTGAGAATGTATAAAACAGTCAAATGTTGTAGCAAATGTAAATAATAATTTTGGTATGTGTATATCAGACGAAATCGCGCAAGTGCATCGAAGGAAATTGGCTTGCGCGGTTTTTGTGTAATAAGGGTTTGATTAGAGAATAAAAAGTAAGCATATATTCATTTTAGACCCTCGTCTTTTAGAGAGAAATTTGATGACAAACTGTCCTCTCTGTGCTACAATCAACTCAAAGCATTATATTTCTGTAAATACGACACCACAGCATA
>ENA-OPCL01001296-OPCL01001296.1-human-gut-metagenome-genome-assembly--contig:-NODE-1296-length-18804-cov-2.783082_pt1 | contig 18804 bp, 18 predicted proteins | sample MGYA00241251_ERZ501482 | MGnify/ENA primary metagenome ERZ501482 (study PRJEB25962, sample SAMEA2042581) | human gut metagenome | biome: human gut; feature: human-associated habitat; material: faeces... | reverse complement strand
CCGCCGATGATATTGCCGGGGATTCTTCCCCCTACACGTCCCTTGATTTCTTCCGGGAACGGCAGTGTTACTGACATCACTGCAATGCCTGCCCACATACGGCGCGGCAGATGAAGGATTCCCGCAAGAAGCAGTGCTGTTGCAATCGCAAGTGCAAGGCGCAGCTGCCACTGTGTTCTTGACGACTGAAAATCCACTTCTTTAAATAAGTCTTTAAACGTTCTTTTAAAGGTCCGCTTTCTGTGATTGCGGTAATAAACCGCCATTGTCAGAGCCGCGCCTGCCGCAATCGCCACAAGACGGTATAAATAAGCTTCACCGGTCACATCATATCCGTATAACAAAAGATAGCCGAGTACCAGTGTCGCATGATTAAACATTAAAACATTATGACAGCTAAGAATCATAATCGCCATAATGCAGACAATATGTATCATACACTCCGCCACAAGTCCGCAGGCGTTGGCAAGCCGCGGTCCTGCTGCCAGAATGGCAAAAATCACTGCAAATGCCCACATGGCATCCTTATTTTTAATTCCTAAATCCGCATACCTAAACGACAATACGCACAAAAGCATAACAACACCTACGATATTGTTATCTTCTCCGAAAACTGCGCCGAATGCCATTACAAATGCGGTGCAGAACGCCACGGTCAATAGGATTTTAAACAGATATACGGCAATATGCCGATACTTTTCTTTTTTACTCTTTGATGCTTTAATCAGTGCCTTTGAACCTGCCTGATTTAATTGTAATTCCTGATAAAATGTCATAAATTCTCCCTTATCCGATTTTTTTATCCGGCATTTACTGCCTGATTTCAAATATCGAGGAAAAATTATAGCACCCGCTCTTTTTCTGTGTCAAATTATCATTTTATAAACTAATTATAAAAACGAAGCTGCTTTTCTACAAGTTTTTCGCCCTCATAGATCAGTTTTAAGGTAAAGAACCGCTGTTCGCCTTCTAAGAGCAGCTTTAAAAAGACGGCATCGCCCTCCCATGTCGGCAGCTTTAAAATCTCTGTTTTATCAATCCACGCAAGCTCGCCCTCGTCACACGGACAGATTTCACCTTCAAAGCCGTCTGCCGTAAACAGACACATCTGCTCCGGTTCACACGCATCACTAACGAAGGTTATCAGCCCGCGGAAACGAAAGCGTGTCAGTGTCAGCCCTGTTTCTTCTTTTACTTCTCTTAACAGGCAGTCTTCCGGACTTTCTGCGCCTTCCCCATGACCGCCGACACCAATCCACTTATCCTTATTGATGTCTTTTTTCTTCTTGGTGCGATGCAGCATCAGATACTGTCCGTCTTTTTCAATATAACACAGCGTTGTCATTTTCATGTTTTTTAATTCTCCTTTATATGGAAATTTTTTCCACGAATCCGTACTTTTATGCTACAATATCCTGTGCAAAATGTGAAGTTTTATTTCACTGAATTTTATTTTAGGAGAACATCATGAATACACAAAAAAATTTTCTTAGCAGACCTGCCGTCGTACTGTTTGGCGCATTAATCTGCTGTGCCTTATGGGGCAGTGCATTTCCCTGTATTAAAATCGGCTACAAAATGATGCACATTGCATCTTCCGACACGGCAAGCCAGATTTTATATGCCGGATGCCGTTTTACGCTTGCCGGAATCCTCGCAGTTGTTCTTGGCAGTCTGACACAGCGGCAGTTTCTGCTTCCGACAAAAGCCTCCCTGCCGCACATTTTGGAACTGAGCCTGTTACAGACCATTTTACAATACCTGTTTTTTTATATCGGACTGGCACATACGACGGGTGTTAAGGCTTCGATTATTGAAGCCGTCAGCACGTTTGTTGCCATTTTCGTTGCCGGATTTTTATTTCATCAGGAAAAGGTTACGGCACGGAAAATGCTTGGCTGTCTTGTCGGTTTTGCCGGTGTTGTGCTTGTCAACGTTGCCGGAAACGGGATGGACCTGCATTTTACTGTAAACGGAGACGGTGCAATTCTTTTATCAACCGTTGCATACGCTTTTTCATCGGTATTTATGAAACGCTTTTCCGTTCAGGACAATCCTGTAATATTAAGCGGTTATCAGTTTATTTTAGGCGGCATTGTCATGGCTGTGTGCGGCTTCTTTATGGGTGGACACCTCTCCGGATTTACCCTGCCTGCGTTTGCCATGCTTTTTTACCTTGCCGTTATTTCCGCTGTTGCGTACTCTTTATGGGGGCTGCTGTTAAAATACAATCCGATTTCAAAAGTTGCTGTGTTCGGCTTTATGAATCCGGTTATCGGCGTGCTTTTATCCGCTGTCCTGCTTAACGAAAAGGATTCACTGGGCTTTAGCAGCATTGCCGCACTGGTTCTTGTATGTATCGGCATTTATATTGTCAATAAAGCGCCGAAGGAATCCGCATAACTTGTAAATAAATGTATCACTGGTCAGCCTTTTTTTAATCTGACCGGTGTCTGCCCTTTCCATAATTCAACCGCAATTTCCACGGCACATATTCCTGCCGGAAGGACGTATAATACCGCAAGCGGAATCAATATATTTTCTATTGAAAAAGTATGCAATGCCACAATCGCAAAAAATGTCTGTCCGGCTGCCGCAATCACCGCAATTCTCCCACAGATTTTTAATGTCTTTTTCGCTTTAAAAATCGCTGTCTGTACTGACGAAACCGGTAAATTCTGCAGTATTTCACCGAGATTTCTGTTTCTTTTACTGCCTTTATACGATGTAAACATCTGGCTGTAAAAACTAAAACCCAGCAAATATATCATTGTATAAATCCCATACGTCTTTATGCTTTCATGAATGGACACCCACTCTGCCTGATAAGGAAACAGCCAGCCGATAATGCCACAAAAAAACATCATATATGCCGCAAATTTGCACCCGAAATAATCGGGATACCATGTTTTTTCTTTCGCAAAAAATTTTTCCAAACACTGCTGTTGTCTGTCGTCTGTTATTCGATACATAACGCCTCCTGTTCCCGGTCATCCTGCCGTAAAATTCCGTCAATGCTCTCTGTCCACCCGCTAAACCGACCGTTTTCCATCACCGCACTGTAATCCGTATTTCTTTCAAGCTCCGAAGTGATGTGGCTTGTCAGCAGTACGCCGCAGCTTTCGTCCTCCACCAGCCTGCGCATACAGTCAAAAAACTGAAGCCGGAATACTGCGTCCATTCCTGCCGTTGCCTCATCAATCAGATATAAAACCGGCTGATGGGCAATGGCAAATGCCAGCTGACATTTTAACTTTTCACCTCTTGACATTGCTCCGTACTGCTTTGAAACCGGCACGTCAAATGCCTGCATCTGCTTGCAAAACCGTTCTATCTGGAAATCATCATAAAAAACGCCCAACGCTTCTGCATTTTGCATTGCCGTACATTTTTCAAAAAATACGTTGTCCTCGGATACATATCCGATTTTCCGGCATGCCGCCGCATAATTTTCCTTTACCGGGATTCCATCCACGTAAATTGCACCTTTATACCGGGACTGCTCATGCAGAATTGTCTTGATAAGCGTTGACTTTCCGGCACCGTTTCTGCCCGTTAATCCGTAAATGTAACCGGACTTCATCGTAAAATCCACATTTTGAATCGGGAATTTCCTGCCCCTTCCCGTCACCTGTTCAAACCGCAATATTTCTTTTTCCAAGCTCTTTTCCTCCTCTTTTTTGTATTCGCCACAATCTAATAAACCGCAGATACCTGATGCCGCCTGCCCCCACTGCACAGACATTTTCTAATCTGTAATCTACTGTTCGTATAATGCCTGCACCATTTCCACAAAATCTTCTTTGGCAAGCCCTGCCTGTTTTGCTTCCTCTATCACTTCATTTAAGCGTTTTTCCAACAGCACCAGCTGTTTTTCCTTTAAGTAATCCGCATTATATTCACAGACATAAAAGCCCTTTCCTGCCACCGAGCGCACCAGCCCCTCTTTTTCCAGCTCCTCATACGCTCTTTTGGTTGTAATGACACTGACACCCAAATCCGCCGCCAGTGCCCGGATAGACGGCAGTGCCTCTCCTGCTTTTAATTCTCCTGTCACCACCGCATTTTTAAGCTGATTGACTATCTGCTCGTAAATAGCCAGTGTTCCCTGCGGAAGTATTGTTATTTTCATACGCGCCTCATTTCTACTACAATATATTTATGATATCAGGGTCAAAAGGTCTAAACCCACATGAGCTTGCTCATAGGTGTGGGCTTTTGTCCCCAACATCTTTTTATGGTTCATCCCCCTAAACGGCTCTGCCACTGACATCTATACCGGTTTTATAAAACACGGCTGACATCTATATTGGTTCTATAAAATACTGCTGACCGGATATGGCTTTTTACCCGTCTGACATACCATATAAAAAGCGGTAACTGTACCAGTCCTATAAACCCGGCAATCAGCGCGGCATAAACAATCTGTATATTTTCTTTATTTAAAGCATTTTCAAAATATACGGCATTTAATATCAGCACCACAGGAATCATCACATTCTTATAAATCAGCTCCTTTGTCCTGCTATACGTCTTTCCCGGTTCTGACGGAATAAAAATGCTGATGATAAAATCATTCCATAAAATAAGCAGATACCAGTACAGTGCGCCCCGCGCCATAAATGCTGCCAGAACCGTGCCTGCCACGCACACCGTCATATGCAGTCCCACCCTGAAACGGTATTTTCCGATAATCAGCCTTTCCCGCTCCTGACTGCCCAGCGGACACAGATACATCTGCTTTGACAGTGCTATCGGATGCAGGGTATAGGAAATAAAGCTAAAGACCGTCGGAAAAATAACCGCTACCGCCAGTATTATTTTCCCCGTGACAGATGTCGTGTCAGTCCCCGCCGCATTTCCAAAAACCAGACTCCAGCTCCAGTAAATGACAAAATAAAGCAGCGGAAGCTCTGCTCCATACATATTTTTTATATACTGCATATCAAATTCCTGCCAGTATTCAGTGAATAACTTTTTCATAATTTCTCCTTTCCGCCGTCTTTGCCTTACTCAAAAAATACATAAATTCTTCTACGGTCGGCGGTACTGCTGTCAGTTCTGTATCATAGTGCTGATAACCGTGATGTCTGACAAGCGCCTTTGCCCCGTATTTTTTCTGTTCCATGGCAATGATATCTTCCCGGTCAAGCAGCTTGATTTTGTACGCTTCTCCCGACACGATACGGTACTGTTCCCGGAAATCTTCCATCTGTCCTGCGAAAATGCTTCTGCCGTCTTCCAGATAAATCAAGTAATCTGCAAGGCGGTCGATATCTTCCATTAAATGCGTTGCCAGTACAACACTTTTCTGTCCGTCTGCGATAAACTCCTGTAACAATTTCAAAAAATCTTTGCGGAATTCCACATCAAAGTTGGCTGTCGGCTCATCTAAAATCAGCAGCTTCGGATTACATGATAATGCAAATGCAAACTGATATTTTAATTTTTCCCCTTTGGACAGCTTTCCGAATTTTCTGTTCTTTTCCAGTCCGAATTGCTTTAAATATGATAAAAGCTGTTCTTTTTGATACCCGGAATAATATGTCCCGAAATAGTCCCCGTTTTTCTCAAGGTTGAGATGTTTCATCATCAAATCTTCATTTAAAACAACGCCTAAGCTGTCGTGAATCTGCTTTTCCTGTGTATCGTACCTGCTGTCAAATATCATCACCGCTCCGCTGTCAGGCTGATACAGCCCCGAAAGCAGATGTAACAGTGTTGTCTTTCCTGCACCGTTTCTGCCCGCAATCCCACAGATATAGCCCGCAGGCAGACTAAAGCTGATGTCTTTGAGTTCAAATATGCCAAGCTTTTTGGATACCTTATCCAGTTGAATCATCTTCCCCACTCCCTCCATTTTTGCGTCATCTGTATATGCACATATATACAGTATATATACACATTTGTCAATATGTAATTTTATTTTGTGTGGGATTTCGGCTCTTTTAAATTTGAACAAGGTATGCTATGATGTTTTGAGTGCATATTTAAACATTTATACATCTTACTATAAAATAACATGAACAGGAGAAATACTATGCTTGTATATGATTCAACCAGTACATCCAATACGGCTTCCGCCTTTGAATGTACTTATACAACTTTTCAGTCCAATCACTCCACAGCCACACCAAAGCATCCGATTCTGGTTTTAGATAATTCTTCTCACCCATGGGAACAGGATTCTGCCGGTATTTTTGCAAATCCATATAAAAAGACCGCCTTTGAATTCCAGCTTGATGACGGAGTGGAACTCAGCAATATTTTACAGATTGACTCCCGTTTTACAAGCCTGATTAAGTGGCTTGGCGAAAACCGCATTAAGGTCAAGCTGACCGGTGAAAACCGCAGTGACGGCTATGCCGTATATAAAATCCGCGAAGTGGCTTTCAGCAACAGTCAGAAACTTTCTTCCGAAGACGGATTTTTACAATTTATGATTGAGCGTCTGCTGGAAAGTGATGCGATTGCCGAGGAAACCTCCGATGAAGATTTAGATGAATCCGCAGATGATATGAAGCTGACAAGCATCACAAGCATTTCCGACTTTTTAAACTGTGCCGGTAAGACGCTTCCTGAAAATATCCGTCTGTGGGCACGCCGCAACTTAGTCGTTGCACGCTCCAACGAGGTTACACCGGAAGAAAAACGTCACGCACAGCGTGCTTTATCCATTATGTTAAATATTAAATGGAAAAGCAATTATTTTGAATCCATTGACCCTGTAGAAGCCCGCCGGATTCTTGATGAAGAATTATTTGGCATGGAACGGGTAAAACAGCGGATTATCGAAACCGTGATCCAGATTAACCGTACACACACCCTGCCGGCATACGGCATTTTGCTGGTCGGACCTGCCGGAACCGGTAAATCCCAGATTGCCTATCTGGTTGCCAAGATTTTAAAACTGCCGTGGACAACGCTCGATATGAGTTCCATTAACGATGCCGAACAGCTGACCGGCAGTTCAAGAATTTATTCCAATGCAAAGCCGGGTATTATTATGGAAGCTTTCAATATGGCAGGTGAAAATAATCTTGTCTTTATCATTAACGAACTGGACAAGGCAACAGCCGGAAACGGCAACGGCAATCCTGCCGATGTGTTACTGACACTGCTGGATAACTTAGGATTTACGGATAACTATATGGAATGTCTGATTCCGACTTCCGGCGTTTATCCGATTGCCACCGCGAATGACAAGGAAAAAATCAGTGCGCCGCTGTTATCCCGTTTTGCCGTTATTGATATTCCGGATTACACAAGGGAAGAAAAGAAGACAATTTTTGTGAAATATTCTCTCCCGAAGGTTTTAAAACGTATCGGTCTGCATGAAAATGAATGTGTTGTTTTGGATGACGGACTGGATGCTGTCCTTGATATTTTTAAAGATACTACCGGTATCCGTGATTTAGAGCAGGCTGCCGAACACCTCGCCGCCCACGCGCTCTACATGATTGAAGCCGAGCATCAGACACAGGTTGTCTATAATGCGGAAATGGTACAGGAGTTGTTCCACTAATCCTCATTTCCCATCTGCCCTCATAGCTATATTAGCACATCCGTGTGATTTTTCACACCAGGCTTTATAAAGAGTAAATATCTGACCGTATGAACGAATAACTTCCCCGTGATAAAGGGGACAGCGAAGTTAAGTAACACGTTGAGCTGCCCCCTTTATCACGGGGTATTCTATTCTTTCTCCCCTTCAGCGCGGATTATGATGATATCGCCCTGTTTTAACAACGTATCTTTTTGTGGGAGGATTGATAAGTCTTCTCTTAAAATCAAGAAAATGGTCAGCTGCTCCTGTTCTTCCACTTCTTCAATTGATTTCCCTGCATAGCGTTTGTCTACAAATATTTCAGCAATCTGCTTGATGTCCGCGTTTTTGAGATTGGACAGACTGCTTTTGCGCTGATACTGTTCTACAAAACCTGCACTGATAATACCGGTTGGAATTGCAACTGCACCGACTCCCAGATACGCGATACAGATTGCCATCACACGCCCCAGTGTCGTTACCGGATAAATGTCGCCGTAACCGACTGTTAAAAGTGTGGACATACTCCACCAGACACCGCTGAACGCATTGCGAAAAACGTCCGGCTGTGTGTCATGCTCAACACTATACATACACAGACTGCTGGCAAGCATAAGTATCAGTACAATAAATACCGAAGAAATAATCTGGTTGCGTTTTTCATAAAGAACCGTTGTGATGACATTAAACGAGTCATATTTTGCATTTAACCGGAACAGGTGGAAAATTCTTGCCACCCGTAACATTCTGAATATTACAAATCCCGATAAGAAAAATACAGGTACAATGGTCAGTAAATCAATCACTCCATCAAATGAAATCAAAAAACGAAGTTTTGCCTGTCTTCTGCCGATATTGGGATATAAGTACTCTGCCGTCCAGATTCGCAGGACATATTCCACACAGAAAATGCCCAGTGTCACATATTCTATCGCTTTTAATCCCATTGTTATCCGTGACAATTCATCAAACGTCTGTGCAAATGTCACCAGAATATTTAAAACAATCGTAATTGTTATAAATATATCAAACGCCCTGCTGATGCGGTTACTTTTATCACCAATCTGAATAATGTTAAATATCTTTTTCTTTAACGAACAATCTTTATCCAATGACTCTGATTCCTCCATATCTGCGTATTTTTAAAACATGACACGAATCCGCTCCAAATACGGCTTCCATTGCATTTTTATAATCCAAAACCGCAGCTTCTTTTACAAATGCCTGTATCGTTCCCGCAAAACCGCCGCCATGCACACGGCATACGCCCTTATCCGCAAGCGCCCGTTCACTCACTGCCAGCGCAATGGCAACCGGCTCACTGACCGTATCATGACTGACATATACATTTTGCAGATATTTATAAGACGAATCGCCCGACTCTTTTACCAGTTTTAAAAAACGGTTCCAGTCACCGGCGCGAAGGGCATTAACTTCCTTTACAACCCGTTCATCTTCTGCAAAAAAATGTATGGCGCGCAGTACTGCACGGTCGCCTGATTCTTTGCACAAAACCGGAAGTGCCGCATAAAAATCTTTTTCTTCAACCTCACGCAGTACATTTTTTCCAAAATGTGCTGCAATCTGCTTCATTTCTACGGGAATCTGTGCATATTCGTGTGTCAGTCCTGCATGCGACCCTTTCGTATCCACAATACACAGTGTCAATCCTGCTTTTTCAAAATCCGCATCAATTTTTTCTACCTGCGGTTTTTCTTCATTTTCAAAATCAATATAAACCATGCCGCCGATGGCACATGCCATCTGGTCCATCAGTCCGCTTGGCTTGCCAAAATACACATTTTCCGCATATCTGCCGGTCTGTGCAATGGTTACTGCCGGAATTTCCGCATGATTGTACAGTCCCTATACAACCGTGCCAATCAGTGTTTCAAATGCTGCCGATGAAGACAGCCCCGAACCGGAAAGCACATCACTTGTAATATATGCGCAAAATCCACCCATTTTATATCCCTGCTGTTTCAAGCCTGCAAGCACGCCGCGGATCAATCCTTTAGTTGTTCCCTCTTCGCGCGTTTTCTTATCCAGTTCGTCCAGCCGAATTTCACACAACTTGTATCCTTCTGACTGTATCCGCACCAACGGCTCATCCACCCTGCCTGCAACTGCAATGGCATCCAGACTTACAGATGCCGCAAGCACTCTGCCATGCTGGTGGTCTGTATGATTGCCACCCACTTCACTTCTGCCCGGTGCACTATAGATTTCAACCGGCATTTCGCCAAAAATTTCACAATAAGATGCCACTGCTTTTACATAACGTTTTTTCTGCTGCTGTATCTTTTGGTTATCCATATAAAGCTTTTTTAATGCCTCATCCCATTTTCCTGACAGAATTTCTGCTGTCAGTTTTTTACCTGTCCTCATACCCTTCTCCATTTCTGCTGTTTTTTTTCATGCTTTTATTTTAATTCTGCATACGGTCATTCTGTATTTCCTATAATTCGCTTTCATTGGCTTCTTCCATCTCAATCTGTTCTTCACCGGCACCTTCCTGAAAACGCACCCGCAGTACCGCCTGCGCCCGGTTGACCGATACAAAGGATTGTTTTCCCTTTGCCTTTGCTTCTTCTGAGAAAATGGAAAGCAGTTCCTGCAGCACTTCTTTGGTGAGATACCCTCCCCGCCAGTGAAATAACAGAATTTTTCCCTTTTTCACTGCCTGACGCGTCCGGTTTCTGACTTCATCCGTTGTTGTCCACGACAGCTTCTTTTCCTTATAATAAAAATGGTCGCCGTCCGGGCAGGCAGGAACCTTCCAGATGACCGGTTCATGGTCCCTTGCAATCTGCTTGTCCGACAGATTCACATAATCATACCGGATTGTATCGTCTTTGGAGAGCGTATTGTCAAACGTTGCATCCAGATGATAATACTGCCCACCGATTTTAATAACATTCCACGCATGACGGTACTTGATTCCCTTTTCGTGATTGGCCTCCGACAGCGCAATAATACACCAGATTCCAAGCTCATCACAAAGGATTTTAACGGCTTTTGCCATGCCCTCACAGACGGCAACACCATTTCCCAATGCCCCGATAATCTCGTGGGAATACTCTTTTTTTAATTTGTCATACCGCACATTTTGTACGATAAAATCATGGATAAACAGCTCTTTCCCCTTTTCATCCAGTCCCTGCGCCTGTCTTGCAAGCTTTTTGACACGCGCCTGCATTGCCTGACGGTGCTCCCTGATTTTGTCTTTTTGAAATAAATACTCCGGGATAAATTCAACTGCCGTAGAATCCGGATAATACCGGTACGAAAAACGCACGGAATAAAAAATTTCCGGGCAGTCCATACGCACCATAAAATAAATGTCAGATAATTCCTTTTTATCAAGCATTGGCACTGCAAAAGAGTCCTGCTGGTTTAACAGTCCTTCTTTCATGGCATAATACGCTTTCTGCTGTTCTTTATTTAATTGTTCATAATAGTAATTGGATGCTTTACTCATTGTTTACTCTGCTGATTTCCTTTTCCATATTTTTAAATGTCTGAATTTATTATAATATAAGCAAAGTGTTTACACCACACAAGACTGAAAATTTCACATCAAAAAACCGGCAGTCCAAAGCCCGATTTTCTTATCAGCTTTTCACTGCCGGTATTTTTATGTATTTTACTAATATATTTTATTCACATATTCGTACCGATATATTTTGATTTAACGTTTTCCGCTTACAGCATTGCGCCGAAATCTGTTACGATAATCTGACCTGTAATGGCTCTGGCTTCATCACTTGCAAAGAATAAAACTACATTTGCAACATCTTCTGCCGTACAAGACTGTGCCTTAATATCGCTGTGTGTCATCATTGCACCAATCATATCCGGGTCTAATGCCTTCGGATCTGTTCCCATGGTCATCGGTGTAATAATGTTGCCCGGACAAATGGCATTACAACGGATTCCGTCTTTCTGGAAACGCAGTGCCGTATGCTTTGTCAGACCGATAACTGCCGCCTTAGACGCTACATAAGCCGCACCGCCGCAGCCTTTTTCACCGGCTACCGATGCCACATTGACAATCGCGCCGCCCGTCGTCATTCTCTTAGATGCCGCTCTCATGCAGCGCATTGTGCCTTTTTCATTGGTTTCGATAATTCTGTCCATATCTTCATCTAAGAACTTATCAATTGGCTTTAATCCCTGCTCCAGAATACCGGCATTGTTGACAAGAATATCTATCTTTCCGTACTTGTCCATAACCTTCTGCATCAACATTTCAGGGTCCTCCGGCTTGGAAATATCTGTTGAAACGGCGTATACTTCCCCCCCTGCCGCAGTAATCTCATCTGCCACTTCTTTTAGTGCTGCTTCCCTGCGTGCCGTAATCACAACGGTTGCTCCTTCTGCCGCAAACAGCTTCGCCGTTGCCGCACCTACACCTGAATTACCGCCTGTAATCACCGCAATTTTTCCTTTTAAACGATTCATTGAAAGTTCCTCCTTATTTTTTTGATTTTTACTGTATTTTGTGCATTTTGTATCATTTTTCTTGAAAGCACGTACAATATTTATTGCAATTATACATCATATGAACAAAAATGTAAACAATAAAGTTTATTTTCAATGAATTGTATGATTATTTATTCTGACAAGACAACCGTGATATAGTCGTGTGATACTTCTTTTAAAAAGGTATTAAAGATGTCTGATGTTTTTAAACGCAGACTGGACGTATTCACACATGGGTGACATCCCACATATTCTGCATTCAGCACATCTTCATCGACCAGAAGCTGTACCTGATGCTCTTTGTCATTCATCAGTCCGAGGACACTCACCGAACCCGGAAGAATATCTAAATATTCTTCCATTTTTTCAGCCGGTGCAAAGGAAAGTCTTGCACTGTGAATCTGTGATGAAATCTCTTTTGTTTTAAATTTTTTATCACCGCGGATCATCAGCAGATAAAATTTCGTTTTCTGTGTGTTGCATAAAAATAAATTTTTACAGATAACCGCCGGTGCAAGAAATTTATCAATTTCTTCGCAGGCTTCCATCGTTTCTGCCGCCTCATGGTCAACCCGCTCATAGGCAATACCTAATCTGTCCAATAATTCATATACCCGTTTTTCTTTATCCTGCCGCCCGGTCATATCCGCCGGTCTGCCCTGATATAACTGCATTTTCATTTTTCCTTTCCTGTTCCGGTGCTATATCGTTTTGTACTCCGGCTTAAAATCCATATTGATTTCTGCAATTTCACGCTTGCCATTGATGTAATCCGCATACATATCCCACAAATCAATCTCACAGTCCTGCAAGCCACAAATCCTGCTGATTTGTTCTATCGGTATGACGGTATTATCCGTCATTACCAGCGTGCGGTTATATTTATCAATTTTTCTGACCGTTCCGGCACAGTCTACATACGCGCCACCGGATTTTTTGGAATCCGGCACAAAATACGTGACGGTTATTTCCTGTTCTGCTCCTATATTTTCTGCAATTATTTTTAACTGTCCGTTTATCTTTTCAATGACATCTTCACTTAAAATTTGCTTATCGTCCGTCAGTCGCGCCGTTTCTTTTATCGCCGCTTCATGCCCGGTGAGTGCCGCAAATGGCGAAAACTGTGCTGCACGGTCATGTAGGGACATCCTCGGATGATTTTTAGATGTCGGATGTGGCAGATTAAGGATGTCGTCGTATTGATGTTGATTCTGATAATCCATTCTGATCACTGCTTTCTTTTTATTTTAAGGACAACAACCTGACATCTGACGTATAATCCGCTCTGAATTAACAGGATTCTATGCTTTACGCTTTATGCCCGCCTATCTGTTCGTTTCTGTCTTTCGCCGTTGCACCTTCCTCAAGATTCATGCCTTTTAATATAGCATTTTTTCCAAACTTCTTTTTGATATCAATCATTGCTTTCTGCATCCGTTTTTCACGCTCTAAATCTGCATTTTCCGCTGCCTGCTGTTCCTGTTGCACACTATAATCCGTAAAAAGGTCTAGCTGTTCATATTTCGGTGTCTGTTCTGCACGGCTTTCCTCGACCAGATGATTGGCGGTCACGGTGATTCTTTTAATCAGGAGCTTCGGATGGACAATTTTATCATATAACTGCATGACTGCATCGGTTATCAAATGTGTGGACGACGTCTGCCTTTTTAAATTGGCAGTCCCATGTGCGTGTTTCGGCACTTTCCGCCCGTAACGGTCAACAGTAATCTCTCCGTAATACTGCCGCCTCCTGTCCGCATCGGTAAGATTCTCTATATCATAACCGATTGTCAGCACAATCTGATCTGTTACAAGTCCCTTTTCCACCAGATCCAGCACCATCAAATCTACCATTTCCTTGACCACCAGCTTCGCCTTATCAAATTCATAAGCGCAGTGCAGTACCTGTCCCGAACTGACGCTGTTGGTTTCCGGCTTATAGGCTTTTATATCCTGCATGGTACAAGGCTCGTATCCCCATGCATGGTCAATCAGCAGCTCTGCATTGATTCCAAACAGCTTATAGAGCAGTTCTTCATTGTAAAATTCATTTGTTTTGCCTATGGAACATCTTGCAATATCGCCCATTGTATACAATCCATTTTCTGCAAGCTTCTTTGCATAGCCGCCCCCGACCCGCCAGAAATCTGTAAGCGGTCTGTGATTCCATAAAAGCTTCCGGTAAGACATTTCATCCAGTCTGGCAATCCGCACTCCATCCTTATTAGGTTCAATATGCTTTGCCACAATATCCATTGCAATTTTGCTAAGATACAGATTGGTTCCGATTCCTGCGGTTGCCGTAATTCCGGTTGTCTGCAGAACATCACGAATCATTTTCATCGCCAGTTCTTCCGGTGTCAGTTTATAGGCTGCAAGATAATTCGTGACGTCCATAAATACTTCATCAATAGAATAGATGTGAATATCCTCCGGCGCAATGTATTTTAAATAGATATTATAAATTTTTGTACTGTACTCCATATAAAGTGCCATGCGGGGCGATGCTACAATGTAATCGATCTCAAGCGCCGGATTTTCACAAAGCTCCTCACTGTCATCCGAAGCCCCTGTAAATGTATGATTCGGTGCTTTCCACTTACGGTCGCTGTTGGCTTCCTTGACTTTCTGAATCACCTCAAAAAGCCGCGGCCGTCCCGGAATTCCGTATTTTTTTAATGCCGGTGATACTGCAAGACATATCGTCTTTTGTGTACGGCTCTGATCCGCCACAACCAGATTGGTTGTCAGCGGGTCACGGTTACGCTCCTTACATTCTACCGAAGCATAGAACGACTTGAGGTCAATTGCGATATAGATTTTGTCACATTTCATCGGCTCTAAGCTCCTTTATATTCTCTCCTGTCAGTATTTCCTTATATATATCATACCATACTTAAAGATTTTACACATTCAGGCTTTCTTTTGCCCATTTTGTGACTGCCTGCTCTGATTTGCTGGCATCTGCCCCATGAACGGCAAGGCCTGTTTTTATTACAGCACCCTTGCAGATTCGGTTTATATCCTGCATGGAACGTCCCAATCCACTGCCTTCGTGTGTCATCAGCGGCATTACATTTTTGCCCTGGAAATTCAGGGACTCTATCAACGAAAATACTGCCATTGGATATGTTCCACACCAGCACGGACCACAAATGAAAATATTGTCATACCCGCTGATGTCTTTAAGATATGCTTTAAGCTCCGGACGTGTATTGTTTTCATACTCCGTCTTTGCCTCTGCTGTACATGCATGATAATCTGACGAATAACCATTGACGGTTTCAACCTCAAATAAATCTCCGCCAACTGCCTTTTGAATAAATTCTGCACAAATTTCCGTGTTTCCTTTCGTAAGGCTCTCTATTCTGCCATTTACATAGTTTTGACCTTTACGTGAATAATAGATAATTAAATTTTTACTCAAAATTATCAACTCCTTTTTCTTGATAATTTCATTATAGTATTTCTAAAATGATATATCAATTCCTTCTACCCGGATTATTGATAAGTTGTGCTAATCGTTATGTACTATTCCCCCCTTGCCTCTCTAGTGCGTACCACTATATCTTTCATTTTTTCAGTATTGCTCTCATCTGAATCAATGCTATGCGCTCCAATTTATCTCAATGATGTCTTATTTACAGTTTTCATATGGATATTTCAATGTATTTCATGTTAATATTGATCTTTCAGGCACGGCTCTAAAATCTGCTCCGTTGTTACTGTTTCAATACATCCTATGTTAATGTTTATCAGCGTAAATTATGCAGTAAGTGCAGGAAATGCCGGTTTCAATACATCCTATGTTAATGTTTATCGTACCATGTAGTCGATTACGATTACAAAAACGAAGCGTTTCAATACATCCTATGTTAATGTTTATCCGGTTGGTGCGGTCGAAGATGCGATTATAGATGTAAGTTTCAATACATCCTATGTTAATGTTTACCCAGACCGAAAGAAAGCCGGAACGGTACTATTATCGTTTCAATACATCCTATGTTAATGTTTACCAAAGACTGGATTCCATTTCATATGTGAAATTCGAGTTTCAATACATCCTATGTTAATGTTTACCGCCGTATATTTTGCCGTAACACTGGGGGCGTTCTGTTTCAATACATCCTATGTTAATGTTTACCTTGTATAAAATGTATACTTCCGTAAGAAAAGAAAGTGGTTTCAATACATCCTATGTTAATGTTTATCAGTTTGTATTTCACCAATTATTTACATGGATACTGTGTTTCAATACATCCCATGTTAATGTTTATCGCGTTTTGGAAATCTTTTATTGACAAAATTGTAATGTTTCAATACATCCCATGTTAATGTTTATCCAACGTATTTCCGCCATTTCTAAGAATAACTATACCAACTTTTCCAGCATTTATCAACTCTTTTCGATTTTTTACCAGCCGATACCCCATTTTATTGTTTTTAAATAAAAATGACACACAAATCCCATATACTGCGGCTTTGCTTTATCTTTCAATATTTTCCAGCTGGTATTTTTTCTAAGTATCCGTATCAATTTTCTAATAATTTTCCCACATTTCTTCAGTCAACAGTGTTTTATCATAAAGACTTTTCACTCAATCTTTCTTCATAATCAAATTACTTTTTGAACTTATATTTTCCCTTTCCGCGACCGGATACCAGTTCAATAATATCTGCCTGCATCAGATTGGAAAGAAATTTTGAATCACCTGAACCTTTCAGCTCAAGAAATTGCATAACTGCACTTCTTCCAAATGCTTCATCAAAACCAAACTTCTCAAAAAGCCTATAGAGTTGAAAAAGCTAAAATCTGTCGAAATCTTTGTAGCAGTAAAATGACTGCTTTATTTTGTAAGGACCTTCTTGCAGTACTTATATGCACCACAATTAGGACATACTAATTTACGCTTTGTTATTGTGTGTGGTCCCATAATATAAGACTTCATATCCGGGACAAATCTATTCTTACAATCAGGACATTCATATGCTCCTGCATCTCTTTCAAGAATACACGCAATTACAATTCCGCCACATATTACAACCAAACCTATAATTATAAGCAGAATCCTCATCCAGTTCTCCATCGCAAGCATTCCTGACAACAGAAACAATGGAACTGCAGCAATAATTGTAAGACCTGCTGCCATTGCTGATAATATAATTTTCTTCTTACTCTCCTGAGCTTCTCTAACTAAATTCACCATATTTTCCTCCGCCTTCTTTAGATAATCTTCTTCTGATACTCTTTCGCCAGACAATAATTCGTTCACCGTTATCTCTAATTCATTACATAATGGCAACAACAGTGATACTTCCGGAAAACCATTTCCTCGTTCCCATTTTGAAATTGTTTTATCGCTGATTTCTAATTTTTCAGAAAGCTGTTTTTGAGTATACCCTTTTCTCTTTCTCTCATCAGCTATAAATCTTCCAATTTTTATTTGATCCATTTGCTTTCCTCCTTTCTGGCTTAATTATCCTTCAATCCTATTTCCAATCACACCCACGCAACGTAGAATATGGTGAATTTTTGCGGTTTCTACGCTCCGTAGAGTTAATGTATTTAATTAATTACCGGGATATGTTCCAATTTGCATTTCTATCCATTCAGAAATTGGGCTATCCCAATTGAAATTGCCCATTTATTGTATAAAAATCAACAAGCTGACTAAGTGTAAATTTAAATTTTCTAAAATATTAAATTTCAACACTTTCACCACAGGATATGTAGTGCATATTACTCATTTGATGTGATAAATAATCAAATGCCTTTTTCCCTGTACAATGACAGGTATAAAACTCAGTATCTTTATATTTTTGAAGCTCCGTTGCGATGTCTTTTAACAATTCCGTCGATACCGTTTTCTTTGTAAGAGGATTGAATAAATGATAACCTCCCACACACAAATCTGGGCTATATTTTTTTGCTTCTTCCATGATATTGATAACACCGGCATGTCCACACCCCATAATAAGCGCTGTTTGATTTTCAAAAATAACCAAATTCTGCTCATGTCTGAATTGGTCTTTTCCTTTATCGTCATAAAGAGCATCATTAACAGACGAATAAAATCTGTTTGTTTTATCAACTGTAAACAGTAATAATTCATCGTCAATTTTGTAATCACCGTCCAACAGTACTATCTGCTTATTTCCCTTAATTGCAGCATCTATTCCAACGGGTATTTTAATGAATACGGTTTTACTGTAATGCGGTTCAAAGGCAGTTCTTTGTACATATATTTTTGCCGAAGAATTAACTTCCAAAAAACTTTTTAATGCTCCTCCGTGGTCTATATGACCGTGAGATATAATAACAGTATCTACCTTTGAAATATCTATATTTCTTTTAACTGCATTTTCAAATAATGTTTTATCTGGGCCTAAATCAAACAAAATCTTATGTTTTTTTGTTTCTATATAAAGCGAAAGCCCATGCTTTGCCTTAAGTTCAGATTTTGTGGTGTTTTCCACTAACGAAATAATTTTCACAAATTTACCTCCGCATAAATGTTTATAGTTATACTTACATCAACCAATCATTATATCCTCTTTTTCTAAACTTTTTCATTTACAGTTTTTGATTCCACTTGACGTCATATAAGTTCCTACTAATATTACCAATACCGATATAACTGCAATAATACAGGATATTTATGATGATTCCAAGCAGAACTACGGTGCTCCAAAAATCACTGTAGAATTGCGTAAAACAGGTGAAGTCATTTCGGAAAGAACCGTTGGTACATATATGCGCCAAATGGGAATCC